>ENA-UPAD01000507-UPAD01000507.1-bioreactor-metagenome-genome-assembly--contig:-NODE-507-length-53965-cov-7.609813_pt1 | contig 53965 bp, 43 predicted proteins | sample MGYA00238179_ERZ772710 | MGnify/ENA primary metagenome ERZ772710 (study PRJEB29004, sample SAMN07631245) | bioreactor metagenome | isolation source: Switchgrass digestor | place: USA: Dartmouth...
TCACATTATTCACCTGCCTGTTATACATATTACACCAATATTATATCACAAACCTATCTGAATTTTATACTATGTTATAAGGATAATACTGCCTTTCTCTCACTTATGATACGGCTCACCATTCATTATCTTAAACGCCCTGTAAATCTGCTCCAGCAGAATCAACCTGGTGAGTTGGTGAGGAAATGTCATGTCCGACAATGACAAGCGGAAGCGGGCCTTTTTGATAAGCTCCGGATCAAGTCCAAGAGATCCGCCAATTACAAATGTTATGTGTGAATTGCCGGATGCTAAAAAAGCCTGCAATTTATCTGCAAAGCCTTCTGAATCAAGCTTTTCCCCTTTCACGTCAAGGACAATGAGGAATGTTCCTTCCTTGAGCCTTTTGATAATTCTCTCAGATTCTTTTTTCTTCACCTGTTCTTCCTGCGAAGCACTTAAAGCCTCAGGAGCCTGTTCGTCCGCAACCTCTATAACCTCGACATCGCAAAAACGAGAAAGTCTCTTACTGTATTCCGCAATACCATCCTTAAGATAACGCTCTTTAATCTTGCCTACTGCTATTATTGCTATCTTCATTGCGTGCTTTACCTCAACTCAATTCACTGTTTAATATAGTCTTGTTACAAAACCGCATTTATCTTTAATTTTAATTACATACTTAACGTTATTCATTTATTTTATACATATTACCTGGATTTCTATTTGCGTATATCGGTCTATCCACTTCCCACGACTTTCATGGGTCCCACTTTCGTTTCCTCTTGGCGAAAAGTTAAGAACCGTCCCCTGTCATCCCCTGCTTATAACTCCACTACTTTACTCACGCAGTTTCTCGCTGCTACTCCAAGCATAATATCCCTGTCCACTTCTGCTTTACTCTCACAAAGGGCATTGTACACCGTCTGGTACGCCAGCTCAGGGAAGTTGTTTTCCTGGCTGAGGTGCCCAAGCAGGAATCTGCGGGTTCCCTTCTGTGCAAGATAGCAGGCAACCTTCCCCGCCATATCGTTTGAAAGATGGCCCAGCCCACCGGAAATTCTCTGTTTTAAAGGCCACGGATATGAGCCAATTCTTAGCATTTCGGTGTCATGGTTAGACTCCAGCAGTATAAGGTCACTCATCTCCAAATAATTCACTAATGTCTTATTAACATGCCCAATATCAGTAGCAACAGTTACTTTTTTATTTTCCGCAAACAGGTTAAATCCCACCGGCTCGGCAGCATCATGGGGAATAGGAAAACTTTTTATGCCCACATCACCTATCTCAAATTCGCAACCTGTATCAAAAATCCCAATATTTTCAGAGGCCACAGACCCTATCATATCTTTCATGGATTCCCACGTTCCTGCGTTTGCATATATGGGGATATTATACCTTCTTGATAAGATGCCTGCACCTTTAATATGGTCAATATGCTCATGTGAGATAAGTATTGCATTAAGTTCCGAAGGTGATTCACCTATGGAAGCAAGCGCCTGAGCTATTTTTTTTCCGCTTAGTCCTGCATCTATAAGAATCTTTGTATTATCTTTTCTGAAAAAAATTGCATTCCCACTGCTGCCACTAAACAGGCTGCAAAATTTTATCATTCGTATTTACCCCCATGTCACGGCAAGGGGGACACTCCTTTCTGAACAGGACGTACTCCTATTACGTCAGGGAATGTCCCCGTATCCATCTAGCTTCTGCTATTTCTCTATTCGACTGTTTACCTGTTTCTATTTATCCACCCTGGTTATATCTGCACCCAGCTTTCTCAGCTTTTCCTCAAATTTCTCATAACCTCTGTCTATATATTTTATATTATGTACTTCTGTTGTTCCTTCCGCCGCGAGCCCTGCCACCACCATGGCAGCCCCCGCCCGCAAGTCTGTCGCTTTTACCGGCGCAGCCGACAATCTCTGCACTCCCTCAATTACTGCAATACGGCCATCTACCTTTATCCTCGCTCCCATACGCTTCAATTCATCCACATACTGAAAGCGCTGATCCCATACGCCTTCTGTTATAGTGCTTGTGCCCTCGGCCTTGCAAAGGAGAACGGCAATAAGCGGATGCAAATCCGTTGGAAATCCTGGGTATGGCAAAGTTTTAACATTTCCTTTGACTATTTTCCCGTTATTTACTATCCTTATCCAATCTTCCCCTTCTATGACACCTACATTCATTTCAATCAATTTAGCGCTCAATGACTCCATATGCTTGGGTATGATGTTTCTTACAGTAACATCGCCGCCTGTTGCAGCCGCAGCTATCATAAATGTGCCTGCCTCTATCTGGTCGGGAATTATTGCGTATGTAGCCCCGCCCTTCAGCTTTTCAACACCCTTTATTTTTATAACATCTGTACCTGCACCTTTTATATTGGCGCCCATTGCATTCAGGAAGTTGGCCACGTCAACTACATGTGGCTCCTTGGCAGCGTTCTCTATTGAAGTAACGCCTTCAGCCTTTACCGCAGCAAGCATCAGGTTAATTGTAGCACCAACACTTACAACATCAAGGTATATCTGGTTACCTGTAAGCTTGTCCGTCTGAGCCTTAACCACCCCATACTCGATATCGACTTTTGCACCCATAGCTTCAAATCCTTTGATGTGCTGGTCTATTGGTCTGAAACCAAAATCACATCCGCCAGGAGATGATACTTCTGCCCTTCCAAGCCTTCCTAAAAGCGAACCAATGAGATAATAAGAAGCCCTCATATTTTTAACCATATCATATGAGGCTGTATATGAACTTACGTTGCTTGCATCTATAATTATAGTATTTTCATTTTCATATTCTACGCTAGCACCTAGTTGTTCTATTATATTTAAAAGAAGTTTTACATCCGAAATATCAGGTACGTTCTCTATTCTGCATGTTCCATCCACCAGAAGCGCGGCTGGAATTATTGCTACTGCAGCATTTTTTGCTCCACTTATGTAAACATCCCCGTTTAAACATGCCGGTCCATTAATTACAAATTTTTCCAAGCCTAATATGCACCTACCTTTTTCACGGCAAACTATTCCTTGATAATTATAACACTTAATTCAAAAAAAAAATACTAAAAGAGCTCAATACATGTAACCAAATTATTACTATTCATCAAATTTATCCCCGTTTACCGCGCTAAAGTAGCTTTCAGTTCCATCTTCAAATACAATTCTCCATTTTGGCCACTCCTGTGTTTCCACCGTCTCATCATCCTTAGCGAAACTCTTATAGCCAATATCCATAGCTACAATAACTACATTTTCCTCCTTGTTAAAGTTTTTCAGCAGCACCTGGTGAGCCGGCATTACATTGACAGCATCAGAGGATAGCTTCTTAAAATTTTTTTTACTGTAACTTAAAGACTTTACACCATTCTCACCAATTACAATATCTATATAGCTATCGTAAACAAAATGCTTTCCAAACTTTTCAATATAATGCAGGCTTACTTCTCCTGCTTCATTACTGCTTTGCCTGTCAAGCTTGTACGCAGAGGTTTTGATACCAATATCCAAAAGGAATTTCTTTGCGTATTTTTCCACTTCATCCATATTACAAACATTAACAGTTGCCGAGGGATTCGTGTTCTCATAAACAAGCACGTTACCCTCCTTAAGGCTAATCTTTTTTTCTCCTTTTACAATAACATTTCCCTGTACAAGCATGTCTGTCGTTAAGGCACCATCGCCTGTAAGTTTTTGTATTATTTCATCTATATCAAAATGACTGTTGTCATATTTGATAGCCGGAATTTTCCCGCTTTGCCGGGGTATATCACATTTCAGCTGCACATTTCTGCTTTCGAGGATAGATACGCTGTTTTCAATAGTATCCCTCGAAACTGTCAATATATCCTTATAAAATATTATACTTATCAGCAGAAAAATATTCAATGCAAGAAGCATTAATATTAAAATGCTCTTGGACTTTGACCAATCCATATTTATTCTCCCTCCGCCCTGAGCAATGGAAGTATGTTTCTACTGCCGGTAGTGCTTTCAATAACCCAGGACGGGGCAAGCTCCTTCTCCCCGGCTGATCTAAGGACATAAGCCACGCTGATATCCCCGACTCCAGGTATGGTTTCATCCAGCACTCTCTTATCAATACTGTTAAACCCGACATTATATCTCACTTTTTTCCCATTCTTTTGTATATCCCTCACCAGCCACCTGCATGACAATACCCTTCTGCTGTCAGCTTCTATAACAATTGCATCACTGATTTTGCCTTTCTCACCAAACAAAGTATTGTATTCAATAAATACCGGAACATTATCAACCATATAATTAAAAGTAAATTCGAAGCTGCTGCCTCCGCCCTTAATGTTTACATCAGAAAGGTATATATTATTCTTGGGAATGAGGGATTTTCCCAATCGGCTTATAAAGCCGTATGCGTTAGAGAAGGCCTTGCCGATATCCTCCCTGTCTGAATGCCCGGTGGAAGATATATATGTATATTCCATGAAACCATCATTATAAATTTTATATATGCTGTTCTGATTCTTAAATATAACAGTATCATCCATTCCTATTGTACGGTCAAAGCTGTACTGTTCGTTCGCCAAAATCAGGTGTGCCAGCTCATTTTCATCCTTGTCCTCCATTTTGCCGGGAATAGAATAATTTAGCGTACTATATTCTCTTTCAAGCGGCATCTCGACTACACACGGTATGTCAGGGCTGTATGAAAAGCTTAACCTGCCCTTAGGGTCGAATTCTCTAATCACCCAGTATTTCTTTGCTTCGTACTTAGTGTCTTCCTCCAGCTCCACAAGGTATTTTTCAAATGTCTCCCTATTTAAATCCTCGTTATCAACATTTACTATGTATTTATGAACAGTTCCTTCATTCAGTATGTATACTATATCCAGGCTGGTAGTAATTCCATCCTTTGGAATTATGAAAACTTTATTTATCCCTGTAAGCCCTTCCCCGCTGCCTGATGAGCTTCCCATACCCAAAAACCACTTCATCAGGTTCACATCCACATTAAGCTTGAAATCCAGAAATATGCCTTTTCGTGTAACTAGCTCATCCCAGCTTTCCGTTGAGACCTGCGGCTTCGATAGTATTGCGTTTTTTATGTACTCCTTTGAACCACTCCAAACCTTCTCATATATATCATCACCGCTTCCAATAATCCAATGTGCCAGGTCTCCGCTGGACAGAACCAACCTGTACGGCCGGAAAAACTCTTCCCTTGCCATTCTGTCAATTTCAGATTGTGACAATTCTGAGGACTTGAAAATTGTCAGCAAAAAATTAGTAGGAAACCCGTGTTCCTGATAGCCCCACAGGATTCCTACTTGTACTAGGCTTGTTAATATTAAAATAATAAGTATATATGTCTTCAGCTTTTCTCTGTTTATTCGATACATTCCAATCTCCAAATCAGGATATATCAGATATCTCTATGTCTTAGTTACCAAAAAAACCGCTTATTGAGTCTTTAACTTTAAGAACACCCTGAATTATCTTGTCCTTTACACTTTCCTTCAAAACAGTCACGGTAAAGTAAGTTACCTGGGCGTTGACTCCCGGCTTCAGGTTATTGACCTCCGACTTGGGGAATGCGACAATTTTTAGCTTGTTAGCACCCAGATGCAGGGGTATTTCTTTGGAAAAAATACCTGAAACATCCCAAACACTATCATCGCTAACATATACATATTGCTCTTTATTTCCATCATACACTGCTATAGCAATACTAATATCTCGCAAGTCTGAATATCCGCATACTACATAAGATTTCTTAAATGTAGTTTCATCCCCGACCGGTTTAGTAATTGTAGCAAGGAATTGTTCAGTCTCCCCTATATCCCTGCTCTTAATAAGATCATCAAGCTTCATGCCGTTTTCCCCGTTTACAGCACTGTATCTGTAAAATGAATTTACTACAGTGCCTGCAAAAGCAGAAACACTAAAAGCTGCAAACATTAAAATAACTACTAAAACAGCACATAATTTTCGACCAGCATATAATTTCCGTGGCATAATATTATCTCCCCATTGCACGAATAAGCCAATGCTTACAGGTTGCAATTAATATTTTAACAGTTTCCACAATTTTTCTATCTTAATTATATAACTGTTATATTACAAATCAGTTACATCATATTTAAGAATAAATTACAGGAAGTTTTATAGTTACCTCAGTGCCCTTCCCATATTCACTCTTTATAGAGAGTGTGCCGGAATGGGCTTCAACAATTTCTTTTGCTATAGACAGGCCCAGGCCTGTTCCTCCCATCTCACGGGAACGTGCCTTATCAACTCTGTAAAACCTCTCAAATATTCTTGGTATATCTTCCTCAGGAATTCCTATACCTGTATCAATTATTTTTATATTTATACCATCATATATGCTGCTTACATATACTGTGATTTTCCCGTGTTCAGGAGTATACTTTATTGCATTGCTCAGCAGATTCAGCATAACTTGTTCCATTCTGTCATAATCAGCTGTAGTCTCAGGAATATTGCCAATAACAAAACATTCAAGCTGCTGCTTCTTATTTTTGGCTTCAATTTGCATCTTTTCAACAGAACTTTTAACCAGTTTATCAATCATAACCGGCGCCATTTGCCATTGCATCTGTTTGTTGTCAAGTCTCGAAAGCTGAAGCAGGTCTCTTACCAGTCTCGTCATCCTGTCGGCTTCCGAGTTTATGACCCCAAGGAATTTCTCTGCAATTTCAACATCATTCAGCATTCCATCCAGCAATGTCTCGGTGTAGCTCTTTATAGAAGTAAGGGGTGTCCTCAGCTCGTGAGAAACATTGGCAACAAACTCTTTCCTCATGTTCTCAAGTTTCTGTTGTTCCGTTATATCATGCATAACAGCAATTATGCCCTGGGGTTTTGATGACTTGTCGGTAAACACTGCAAAGTAAACGCTTACGTCTCTTTCACCTACTTTTATGATTTTCTCCTTGCTGCTGAATACCTCAAGATAAAGTACCTCTTCGAGATTAATATCGATATTGTAGTTTTCGGTAAATGTAGTAAAATCCATGTCAAAATCAATTTTACCCAGAATTTTTTCAGATGCGGGATTGGCGTGTATAACCTTTCCTTTTAAATCGAAAGCAATTACACCATCCGTCATATAATTAAGAATTGTCTCAATTTTGTTTTTCTCACTTGATATGCTGTCAAGAGTCTCCTTCAAACTTGTTGCCATATAGTTAAAAGTTTTTGACAATTGCCCTATCTCATCATTTGATTTTACTTCAAGCGTCTGGTCGAAGTCTCCTGCAGCAATTGCCCTGGCTTTGTGCATTATCCGTACTATTGGCATTGTAACCGTCTTTGAGAGTATATATCCAAGTACAAACGCAACTGTAAACGCAATTGCTAAACTGGTTATCAATGATCTGTTAAAGCTTTCAACTACTCCCCGCCACTCATCCTTGTAGCATCTGAAATACAATACAAAGTCGCCCTCGGCTCTTGCATAATCCAAAAATTCCTTGTTTCCGAAGCTTAAAAGTTTTCTTTCATTACCAATTCCGCCATTTAGCGCACGTATAAAGTTATCGGATGCCAATAGCTGATTCAGAAACGCCCCCTTGTCGTCCTCGTCGAAATTCGGATCGGACGATGCTATTTTACTGGTATCCCGTCTGTCAACAATTGTATAGCTTTTATTTTCCCCGATAATGGAAAACAGACCTGCAAAGTTCTTATCTCTGAGGTCGCTAAAAATTGCTTCAACAGTCGGCTCATCGAACTTATCGATGCTCCAGCCCTTGAAACCATTGTCAACATCACGTCTGAAACTCTTATAGTATGAATCTTCAACTTTCCTGTTTAAGTATAAGCCTATTGGAATAATCAGGCAAAATGCCATGAGACAGAAAAAACTAACCAGTCTCCACTGTAAACTTTTCGAAAACATATATAACCTCTATCTAGAATTTATTGAAATAGTATCCAACGCCCCTTTTCGTCAACAAAAATTCATAGTTATTATCATTAGATTTCCTTTCCAGTTTCTCTCTAACCCTTCTTACAGTAACATCCACAGTACGCACATCGCCATAATACTCGTAGCCCCATACTTTTTCCAGAAGAGCTTCTCTCGAAAACACCTGTCCCTGGTGTTGAGCAAGAAATTTCACCAATTCAAACTCTCTCAATGTCAATTCAATTACTTCACCGTCACGTTTAACCTCGTAACTGTCTAAGTTAATTTCAAGACATCCGCATCTAATAACATTTGAATTGCCGGTATCTGATACCCCATCGGCTGCGTGTCTCCTGAGATTGGCCTTCACCCTTGCCATAAGCTCCCTTGGACTGAAAGGTTTGGTAATGTAGTCATCTGCCCCAAGTTCAAGGCCCAGGACCTTGTCCACCTCTTCCTCCTTCGCAGTCAGCATAAGTATAGGCACCGAACTGGATTGCCTTACTTTACGGCAAACCTCGAATCCATCCATCTTTGGAAGCATCACGTCTAGAAGCACAAGGTCAGGGTTCTGATTAAGTGCCATTTCAAGACCTTGTTCTCCATCATAAGCCTCTATTGTTTCAAATCCCTCTTTTTTGAGATTAAACTTCAAAATATCTACAATATTTTTTTCATCATCCACTATAAGTACTTTTTTACCCACAAAACACACTCCCTGTAAAACATAATAAGCATGTAAATTTAATAATTAAAGATTTATATAGATTATTCCGTATGATTTGGATTATTTAACCTTTCTACAAAACATTCTTATAATGAAACACTCCACTTTTATACATCACTAGAAACTATTGACTTATTAATTGCACATCCTGTACACTTACATTCTATTATAACATTAATTTTTAAAAAATGAATAACCAATTTCAGATAAAGGTTTTCTTATTACAATGAGAATGTTTTTTAAATTATTAAAAATTTATTTATTGTCATTGATTTGTATGCAAAATATGGTATACTAATTTTGGGGAGTATATATATTATTTGTTGAATTTTTGCAAAATACCTGTAAATATAGATAATTATGGGATTGCTGGGGCTAAGAGGCAGTATTTATGCAATGATCACATAGATAGATGCTTCTTTTATGTCGTTATGATAAGATACATGAATACTGCTATATTAATATAATTTAGTTGATACTTATCTGTTGCTTTGATAATATTGTTTGTAAAGGGAGGAGAAAAGAACGTGTCACCAAAGACAATTTGTGCTCGTATAGCTGAAATGCACGACCAGCTTAATCAGCTTATCGAAAGCAGCAACTATGATTTGATGGATGACAAGGTACAAAAGTTTAGCCGTGAACTCGATAAATTGATTATTATGTATAGCCAAACACAAGATGACGATGATGAAACATCCTTTCTTCATATAAGGTAAGTAAAAATATTACATAATTCAAAAGCTTTAAAAGATTCCTTTAAAATATCTATAAAAAGATTTTTAGTAAGCACAGCCCATAAACTCCATGTTTATAGGTATTTTTTTATGCTTTTAACTCTCCGGTAAAAGTGTTATTCTTATATTAATTGTTATTATTAGTTAACTTTTATATATTATGAAAATTTAAAACACTGAATTGAGGAGGCTATTTATGAGAATAGAAACCAAATGCCTTCACGAAGGCTATGAGCCAAAAAATGGCGAACCGAGAGTGCTTCCCATTTACCAGAGCACTACGTATAAATATGAATCTTCAGAGCATATTGGCAAGCTCTTCGATCTCTCTGTCGAGGGACATATGTATTCCCGCATTTCTAATCCAACAGTGGAAGCCGTTGAGAAAAAGATTGCTGCACTGGAAGGCGGCGTGGGTGCTCTCTGCACAACATCAGGCCAGGCAGCATCTTTGCTAAGCATACTGAATATTCTCCAAAGTGGGGATCACTTTGTCAGCTCGTCCACCATATACGGCGGAACCATAAATCTTTTTGCGGTAACTTTAAAAAAGCTTGGAATTGATTGCACTTTCGTTGATCCCGACTCTACTCCCGAAGAAATTCAAAAATCTTTCAGGCCAAATACAAAAGCGCTTTTTGGTGAGACAATTGCAAATCCGGCAATTGCAGTTTTGGATATTGAAAAATTTGCCCGTATCGCACATAAAAACAATGTTCCGCTTATAGTTGACAATACCTTTGCAACTCCCATACTATGCAGGCCTATTGAATTTGGCGCAGATATAGTTATCCATTCTACAACAAAATACATGGATGGCCATGCGGTACAGGTTGGTGGTGTCATAGTTGACAGTGGAAAATTTGACTGGACAAACGGCAAATTTCCTGAGTTTACCGAGCCTGATGAATCCTATCACGGCGTAGTTTATTCCCGTGACTTTGGAAATGCTGCATACATAACAAAAGCAAGAGTTCAACTTACCAGGGATTTCGGGGTATACCCGCCTGCCTCTGCCGCTTTCCTGTTGAATTTAGGTCTTGAAACTCTTCACGTTAGAATGGAAAGGCACTGTAAAAATGCCCAGGCAGTAGCTGAATTTTTAAGCAAGTCCGATAAAATAGAGTTTGTGAATTATCCTACTCTGCCCGGAAATAAGTATAACGAGCTTGCTAAAAAGTATCTGCCTTTAGGCTGCAGCGGTGTGGTTTCCTTCTCAATCAAGGGCAGCCGTGAAAATGCAGTCAGATTTATAGACAGTTTAAAGCTTGCTTCCAATGTAGTTCACGTTGCGGATATCCGCACCTGCGTCCTTCATCCTGCAAGTTCAACACATCGCCAGCTTACGGACAGCCAGCTTGAAGCTGCAGGAATAACCCCCGGCCTTATTCGGCTTTCTGTAGGCCTGGAAAACATTGACGATATCCTTGAAGATATTGCTCAAGCTCTGGATAAAGTATGAGAATGAAAATGAAAATAGGTATAATAATGAGAATGAGTATGCGCAAAGTATGAGTATGAGAAATGAGAAATGAACAATGCGTAATACGTAAAAAGTAAAGCATAATAAGGATTATGCAGTAGATAGTTTGAAGTTTGAAACTTGTAGTTTGTAGCTTATAATCTGTAAATTGTAGTTTGTAATTTATAGTTTGTAGTTGTTAATTGCTACTTGGTAGTTGGACAGTAAAAATCCGGTTATATGTTGTTATTAATAAATTGGGCTGGTTAATAGGCAATTTGAAGCAAAAGAATACAGAAAGCGGAGATATGGTTAATAAGTATTAATATAACTTGTTGTGCTAGATATGAGATAGCATTGTGGAGAGCTTTAGAGCTAGTTAGCGAAGTGGAGAATAAGGCAAATCTCCTGAGCAAAGCGAATTGATTTGCCCCGTAACGAGCTTATTAGCTCTTAAGCTCGAAACTCCTGCTATCGAAATACTAGCACAACAAGTTAATATAGCTAACAAGTATTAAAAGTTAAAAAGGACGGGATAAAAACTGTTCAGATTTTTACCCCGCCCTCATTTTATTCATATACTGCTTAATATTTATTTTTATGCTGCTTAATACTCTGTTTATAAGCCGCTTAATTGCCTAAAGTCACCTTTATTGAATTTCCACCGTCAGCTGCAGTCCTGGTGTAAATACCGGAATAATCCTTCAATTCATTAAACTTGAGTGTGTACTCCGTATTATAATCCAGCTCGTCAAATTTCAGAACAATTGTCTTAGGATTTGCATAAACCATGCTCAGTGGAAGCTTGGACATTGTAGTACCGCCATCAGCGTATTGGAGTATATAGTTTGAAACCAGAAGGTTTGGTATCTCCCCTGAAATTTCCTTGGCAAATTCCACCTTGATTGAATCATTTGATATTATAACCGCTTTGCTAATTGAGGGCATAGCCGTATTGCCGCTTCCTGTAAAAGTATATTCAAGATTTTTTGCCGGTGAATCTCCAAGTTTGTCTTTCAAGGCCTTAAGAACAGTAAGTTTATATTTTTTACCGGAAATCATTTGCTTGTCTTCAGGCAGGTACAACTTTACAGTATACTGTCCGTCCGCCTCCTCATAGTACACCTTTTCAGGTATTGCATAGTAACTTGTATCTGATACTCCCTTTATAGAATAGTTGCTTTTGTTTAAAACAGTTGACTCATCAACGGATTTATTAAAACGAACACAAACTGTTCCGCTGTCTTCCGCCACTACCTGATTTATGCGCAGAGTTGCACCTGTCGCATAAGCGCCATCGAATTTGTATTCCACACCTTCCAGCGTAGATTGTTTGTAAATGTCAAATATATACTCAAACCTCAATATATACTGATATTTCCCATCAAGGGAAGATGCAAGATTCAAGTATACAACTTTGCCTTTCTTGTCCCTTTCGCCACCAACCACAGCTTTAATTACAGGAATTTCCTGGCCGTTTGGTCCCTTCACAGTATAATTAATGAATTTCTGTGCGAAGGCCGGATCAACTTCCCTGTTGAATTCAACTGCTACTTTATTAGCAGTTAATGCATCCACAGAAACTACCTTGAATTCTTCATTTGCATTATCTATTCCCTTGAATGTGATAGCTTCTCCTTCGCCTTCATTCAGCTGAACACCATAGGCGCTCGTGAGCTTTCCATCTATATCGATCTTGTATTCTACATCCTTTGTAAAAGTCTTCGTCTTCAAATATATTGTAACTCCGTTATCTACAGAATTCATGGTAGAAACCGTGATGTCCCTGTAACTGCCGCCTGCAAAAAGCTCATCACCTTCATATATGCTATAATTTGTAATGATTTCACTGTTTGCATTGACCGGATGGGTAAAATACACATTTACCATACTTCGATTTATTGGCTCAACACTGCTTATCCTGAAGAAATCAGTCTTCAGATTCGGATCCTTGTAGCCACTGAAAGTAATGCTTAGAACATCTGTAACCTTGCCACGGGTATTAGTTACATTATATATTTCCAGAGTATAACTTTTATCCGGCGTCTGATTATCTGTCTTGATGACCAACTCATTTGAAGTCTGTGACATTACTTCTGCTGCCAGAGATTTAGTAAAATCTTCTGTTTCGTAAATTTTCAGGTCTTCATTGTCTACATTGTAAACACCCTGATTAAACGTTACTGTTATCCAATTCGCATTCAATACATTGATGGCTTGTATTTCAGTCGCTACAGAGCTTTCAATCAAACCAAGCTCTTCAGCTTTGCTTAAAGTAACGATGCTTTCATTGACAAGATTCTGTATCACAGTCACGCTGTCGTTTTTCCTGGGCAATTTTAACGAGTTGTATAAAACTTCTACAACATCGCCTCTTAAATATTTTCTTGTAGTGTTATGCTTTCTTTCATATACTTCTGCATCTATCAGGCCTATTTCATATGCCTTGTCATATACATCGGCCCATGTGTAATCCACATTATTTTCATAGCCGAGTACACCCAGCATAAGCTTCAGAAAAGACTTCTCATCGATATAATCGCCTGGTCCGAAATTGCCGTTTTCATATCCGTTTATTATTCCGTTTTCATAGCAATAACCTATGTATGGTGCGAACCACTTCGTAGCCGGTACATCAGGGAAACTCGTTATCTTGTACATATCCTTATTTGCGTTAACATGTCTTTCTTTGCCCATAATTCTCACAATAAATGCCGCAGCTTCACTTCGCTCAAGCTGTTTGTCCAGATTATAGCTGCCATCCCCTGCTCCGGTAAGTATGGTCAGCTCTTTCAGCACATCGGCTTTCTTCTCTACAGTCAAATTTACGGCTGCAGCACTAACAGGCAACACCATGGAAATTACAATGCAAAATGACAAAATAATAGAAATAAATCCTCGTTTCATTTACACTACCCCCGTCCGGTTTTTCATTTGTTATTGACTATTAATTGGCTAAATCTATTATATCAACTTATAAGACTTTTTAACATAATTTAGATGTGCAAAATGTGAAATTTGTTCCAAAATGTCTAGCGCTCATTTATTTTTAATTATTGTTCTATATATTTTGGACTTTTTTATAGGTAGGAACTATGTCCTAGATATACTCGCTTATCCTTTCGTAACCTTCACTGAAAATTATGTCCTTAAGCCTTTCAATTTGTTTCCTCAGCAGCGCAAGATCTGTAAAAACAGGTTGTGCTACATATATCTTATCGTTTTTGGTAGCCATCAGCCCCTCTTCCGCAAGAAGCAATTCTTCATAAAGCTTCTCTCCCGGCCTTAGACCTGTGAACACAATGTCTATGTCCACTTCAGGTTCAAAGCCTGAAAGCCTGATAAGATTCTTAGCCAGGTCATATATTTTTACAGGTTGTCCCATATCAAGAACGAATATTTCTCCGCCATTGGCCATTGCACCTGCCTGCAGCACAAGCTGCACCGCTTCAGGGATAGTCATAAAGTACCTGATTACCTCAGGATGAGTTACAGTAACAGGCCCGCCATTTTCAATCTGCTTTTTGAAAAGAGGTATAACACTTCCATTACTGCCAAGGACATTTCCAAACCGAACAGCTACAAACTCTGTCTTACTGTACCTGTTTAACGCCTGTATAATCATCTCAGCGATTCTCTTTGATGCTCCCATAATATTAGTAGGGTTCACTGCCTTGTCAGTGGAAATAAGCACAAAACGCTTGACACCATACTTGTCCGCACATTCTGCAACATTCAGCGTGCCAAATACATTATTCTTTATTGCCTCAGACGGATTTATTTCCATCAAAGGCACGTGCTTGTGAGCCGCAGCATGGAATACAACATCCGGCCTGTATTGCCTGAAAATGTCTTCCAGCCTCTGCTTTTCCCTGATATTTGCCACCACCGGTACCATGCTTAAGTTTTTATGGCTAAACAGCAGTTCATTATGTATTTCGTAAAGGTTATTTTCATAGTTATCAAGAATTATTAGATTTCTGGGTTTAAAACCGGCAATCTGCCTGCACAGCTCCGAACCAATTGAGCCGCCCCCGCCGGTGACCAGCACCACACGTCCTTCAATATAGGTGGAAATCTCATCACAATCAAGCTTTATAGGCTCTCTTCCCAGCAGGTCTTCTATATTTACATCTCTAATCCTTTGCACAACTACCGATTCGTCTATCAGTTCTGTGACAGAAGGAAGTATCTTAACTTTACGTCCCGTTTTGGAACAAATATCAAAAATTTCATTTATGTTCTTCCTGTCAGCCGAGGGTATCGCCATAATAATCTCATCAATGTTCTTTTTCTCAACTATTCTGGGTATGTCCTCTCTTGTCCCTACAATAGGAACGCCATTGAGCTTTTTGCCAACCTTTTCAACATTATCATCAATAATGGCTACCGGTATACTGGCCATATCAGGGTGCAATATAAGCTCTTTTACCGCTATTGAGCCTGCATCTCCTCCTCCCACAATCAGCACCCTCTTGTGGTTTTTCAGCTTGACTTTTTCACCTTTGATTATCCTTCGCGCAATCCTGTACGAAAGCCTAACACCACCTATAAATAACACATCGATCAAAAAAGTAATGAGAAAAATACTTCTGGGAGCACTGACCTTCTCAAGATGGGGCGAATATTTGCCCAAATATGCCGGCAGGGAAGTATATGTACCAAGCACCAGACATTCCATAATAATGTTACTCGTAAAAGTTGCAGCTGCAACAGAAATTAACTCAGATACCCCCGCATATTTCCAGAGGCTGCTGTATAATTTGAAAGCTATGAAGCATAATATCTTGACTAAAGTAGTTAATACGGCAAGATATAAAATATTTGCAGAGAACTCTGCCGGTACATTGTACATATTGCCGTCAAATCTCAGCCAATATGCAAGAATTAATGACATATTGATAAGAATGATATCTATAATTACAAGTAAAAATGACTTCACCTTTTGTATCATCATGACCCCCATCAGCACTTCACCTTATGTCAATTTACATGCTTATCTTCCAAAAAACTCTATCAAAATACAGTATTAGAATTAATTATATTATATTATATTTTACAAATTATATCAAATTTTCCCTTTAAAATTTAATGCCAGTTTTCTTTATTTTTCTGTTTTTTTCGCTCCTTTAAAAATTGTTATTTCCCTCACATCATCCTATTCTCTTCTTCAGTGCACTTATTATGACATCCACTTCCTTTACCTTCAATATGATAACCATTACAAAATATACCATTGCACCTGCTGCAATAGATACTGCGAGTGAAAGATTCGCACCGAAATTATTCGATAAGAACCAATAGCATAGCCAGGCTATTATGCTCATAACCACTGAAGATACCAGAATCTTGGCAAAGGAGCTAATAATGCCCCTCATGCCAAAGGGACCTACCTTTTTTCTCAGGCTTATGAACAGAAGTCCTGTGCAGAATATAGCCGAAATGCTTGTTGCCAGCGCAAGTCCGCCTATTCCCATGAAGTAGGATAAAATTAGATTCAAAACTATATTCATAACCATGGAAATAGCCGCATTAATCACAGGAGTTTTTGTATCCTGAAGAGAGTAAAAGGCCCTGGATATTACATCCCTGAGGCCTGCTCCTATCATTCCTATGGAGTAAAAGAATAACGCTACGGATGTCATAGAAATTGCCTGAGCATCAAAGGCTCCTCTGCCATAAACGAGCCTTACCACCGGCTCCGAAAATATCATGGCTCCAAAGGTAATGGGAATTACCAGTAAATTAATACTACTGATGGCCTCCGATACAGACTTTTTTAATCCGTCAATATCATTTTCCGCAGCCATCCTGGATATCACCGGATACAAAACAGTTGTTATAGATACTACAAATATCCCATGAACAAACAAAGTCAACCTGTTGGCATAGTTAAGGGCGGATATACCTCCCTCTGCTATCCGGGATGCCAATGTCTTATCCACAAGTAAATTAATGTCACTTACTGATATACCGATTATGGCCGGAAGAACAATGCGTACCATCTTTACAATATCTTTGTCTTTTAAATCTAATACGGTACTATACCTGTATCCTTTCTTAAATATAAAAGGTATCATAAGTATAAACTGGGAAGCAATAGCTATAACACTTCCTATAGACAGTACTACAATATCTGATCTGGAACTTAAAAATATAGCTAATATTGTAAATACGTTCATAGGTAAACTAATGATTGCAGGTATAACATAGTTGTTTTTCAACTGTAAAAACCCTGAAAATATATATATGAGGCCTGTAAAATATATCCCAAACAGACTTATTTTTGTGAAGCGCACAGCTACTGACAGGGTTTCTCCTTCAAAGCCCGATGCAAATATTTTTACTATTTGCTGCGTAAACAAAAGTCCAAGTATAACTATAGCAGTACATATGATAAACAAAATATTTACCAGATTGTTTGTATATTTATCGGCTTCTTTTGTCCCTCTACTTTGCTCTATTTTGCTGTACATGGGTATATATCCGGTGGTTATGGCAGTTCCAACAAAACCAAATATAACCAATGGAATTGACATAGATATTAAATAGGCATCACTTATATTTGAAGCCCCATAGAAATATGAAAGGGTAATTTCCCTGAAAAATCCAAATATCCTTGAAATTATTGTCAATATCATTAAAATTATTGCTGTTTTTTTCATTCAGTTCTCCCTTGATGTGTTTTACAATTTAAAGTAATCTTTACTAAAAGATCCCGGTCTTTTATGTCATTCCACTTAAATTACATTAAAATATAGTTAACCAACCAGAGGTTTCTCACTTTTTTGCTTACGGTATTCAACGATTCTGATATAATCTTCGATAAAATCTATCTCAGACCAAAACAATCCCCTTACATCTTTTACATTAATTGGGAGCTCATCAATAAATGAATACAGTACGTTTTCCCACCACAAATTATGCTGCTGTTTCTCAATAAGTATCTCTAATCTTCCCAGAAATTTATTTAAGAAAGCTTGTCCAATTTTCGCTATGCCAACATATTCACCGGTAAAATCCTCTAAACCTTTACCATGATTAATAAGTCTTGTTCCATCGCATTTAAATAAATAATCCATATCTTTGCTTGAATCCATTAACATAACTTGGTCCTGTTTATCTTGCAAAATTACATCAAGAATATCTTGTTCCCAAAATACGTCAGCATTAGCAATAATAATATCATCATTATATAATTCTTTCTTTGCAAACCATAAAGAGGCTATACTATTCGTTATATCATAAAACGGATTATAATAATATTTAACACTTAATCCCTGTAAAGAATTTACAACCATTTCTTTTTTATAACCAATAACTACTATTACTTCAATATTATTTTTTAATAATAATTCTACAGTATGCCTGATAAGCGGTATGCCACCTATATCCAGTACTGGCTTAGGACTTTCTCCGATATACCGGCTAATTCTTGTTCCACGCCCTCCCGCAAGCAAAATAGCTTTCATCCCATATCCTCCTAATTTTATCCTTAAAGTCGCTTAATATCTACTTCTTTGCTAAAGTTAATTTACCGTATCTTGAATATATTTCAGCTCCCAATTTTAAATACATATTAAGAGCATTTTCTTCGTGGCAAAATAAAACAGCCTTCTTATTCTCCGTTATAAGGGTATTTGCAAGATAAGAATGTAATAGTCTAGCGTATCCTTTTCCTCTGTATTCCTGAGAAACAATCAGGCCGCCCATGACAGCTATTCCCGGTGCTTCTGCATATGTAGCATAATGTGCAACAATCTTTCCATCTTTTCGAATAACATAATTTCGTCCTGTTTTATCCTCATACCGTCTTATTAATTGATCCCTTAAATCAACAGGATCATAATGTCCCCCTATTCCCTCATCTGAACAAATAAGTTGTGCAATCTCTTCCATATCATTTTTTGAAGCCAATTCAGGTGAAAAAATGTTTTTATCTAATTTTACATATGGCTGTATAAGAACAACACCATAAGTTTCTTTATATAATTTACTTAATTCATTGCTTTTACTGTATAACTTTTCGATTATATCTGCTTTACCCGAAACCATTGCCGGTTGATACTCTAAAATAAGTTTAAGGATATCAGTATAGCAGTACTCTCCCTCTGCAACATAAACCTGAAAGCTGTCATAATATTTTAGAACTATTTGCTTTATTTCATTCTCTTCCCTGCAAACCCACACATCCATAAAGTCGTTATCTAATCCGTATGTTAATATATCAATATACATATATACATTATTTAAAATATCTTTTTCCAGCTCTTTAATAATAATAACCTTATCAGCCTCTACTGCCCTATTCATCATAGAATCCCCTTCTCATTCATTTCCTTTAGTGCATTAATTAACATATCATTATCAGATTCTTTAATTGCACCAATGTGACCGACTCTGAACAATGTTTTACTTAATACGCCCCCATTTGGACACACAAATATATTATATTTGTCCTTCAAGTATTTAAAAATTTCGTCAGCCGCCATTTTGCCTCTTGGCCTTACGGGTGTAAGTGCATTTGATAAAGAAGTAGAAGCTATCTCTAATGGCAACCCTTTAATTTTTCTTCTAAAATCACGTGCCAGGCTGGAAACTCTCTCTATTATGTTGTCAACACCTACTGTATCAATATATTCAAGTCTTTTCCTAAGCTGTATCAATACACTTACTGCAGGGGTATAAGGAGTCTGCCCTCTTTTACCGTCCATCAGGTAATTCTTAAGATTAAAGTAGAGACTTTTCACATTGTTATGTAAAATCCGCTCCTGCGCTATGTCATCAACGATAATAAAAGAAATTCCCGGAGGTAATGCTAAAGCCTTTTGAGAACTTAATATGGTTACATTCGCCCCATATCCTTGCATATCATACTTATCTGCTAAAAATGAACTAATAGCATCAACCATTAAAATAAGGTTATTTCTTTTACAAAACCTTTTTACAAGCTCCATATCATACAGCACTCCGGTAGAAGTCTCATGAACATTAATTACAAAACCTGTAAATCCTTTATTATCATAAGGCAACAGATGTTCTTCAGATAAACTCTCCCCACTTTTCAGCATGATTTCTTCTGAATCAAATCCAAAAACATCGCTGAGTTCTTTAAATCTCGCACCAAAGCTGCCACCATTAACGATTAACAATTTGTCATTCTTAGTAAAAACATTCATCATTGCAGCTTCCATAGCAGCTGTCCCTGAACCGGTTATAAATATCACCCTTGAAGAATCTGATGCTCCTGAGAATTTTTTTAACAGTAATTCATTCTCTAACATTAATTTTGAAAATTCTTCAGTTCTAAAGTAAGGTATTTGTTCAGCCCCAATATCTAATATTTCTTGATCCATCATAACCGGTCCAACCGCAAAATTTAACATTTTTCCACCCCTATTAACAGTATAACTTAAATCAAAAATATTTTATATGTTTTTAGCAAGTAAAAATTCAAGCAGTACAGAATTTAATTTTTATATAAAATAAGCATCATTTATAATTGATGCCTTATACTGCTTGACAACAAGCATCTTTAAACATGAACTTGATTATTAGGTGATAAGCTACTCTGGGTTATTGTCATTGTTGCTACTTTTATAACTTAGTTATTTTTCTCAAACCTCCAAGCGTCCCTACACATTTCCTCCACTCCACGCTTTGCCTTCCATCCAAGTTCTCTCTCAGCTTTACTTACATCTGCAAAACAAGAAGCTATATCACCTGGTCTGCGACCAACTATTTCATAAGGTATTTTGATTTTATTAGCTTCTTCAAATGCTTGTACCAATTGAAGTACTGAAGTTCCTTGTCCTGTTCCCAGGTTGTAGATATGTACACCTTCAGTTAATTTTTCAATTGCAGCAACATGACCTTCAGCAAGATCAACCACATGGATGTAATCCCTAACCCCTGTACCATCTACAGTTGGATAGTCGTTTCCAAAAATACGAAGTTGTTTTAATTTACCCTTTGCAACTTGAGTTATATAGGGCATAAGATTGTTGGGTATTCCATTAGGAGCTTCACCGATCAATCCACTTTCATGTGCTCCTACTGGATTGAAGTAGCGAAGTAGTGAAACTGCGAAACTGGGATTAGCTTTTGCTACATCAGTTAATATTCTTTCACTCACAGCTTTTGTCTCTCCATAAGGATTAGTGGTTGGTAATAGATCCATAGTTTCAACAAAAGGAACTTTATTCTCTCCATACACGGCAGCAGATGAACTGAACACAAATTTATTTACATTATGTCTGATGCAAGCTTTGGATAAGACAATTGTACTTACAATATTATTGTAATAATACTGAAGAGGTTTCTTCACAGACTCTCCTACTGCCTTAAACCCTGCAAAGTGAATCACTCCATCAATTCTGTGGTTATTAAAGACTGATTCAACGGCTTGTTCATCCGTTACATCTATTTGATAGAAGATGACATCTTTATTAGTTATTTTTTTTATTCTTTCTATAGTTTCTATTTTACTATTAATTAAATTATCGACAATAATAACTGAATAGCCATTCTTCAGTAGTTCTACACAGGTATGCGAGCCAATGTAGCCTGTACCGCCGGTTACTAATATGTTCATTTGGAAGCATCACCTCAATTCGTCTAAGATCAATAATCTATTTCACTTTATAATACTCGACATACCAGTCAGCAAACTTTTGCAAACCTTCTTCTATAGAAGTTTGAGGTTTAAATCCTACTGCTTCTTGAAGTTTATCAGTAGAAGCATATGTAACAGATACATCTCCTGGTTTTATTGGCTCATATATCTTATCAAATTCTACCTCTTTGCCCAAAGCATTACTTAAGGCTTTTTCCAATGCTTCTATAAACTTCATTAACTTCACAGGGGTGTTATTTCCAATATTAAATACTCTATGGGCAGCTGAATCTTCAGTTTTTACTGGTGGATTGTTAAGAAGTCTAACAATTCCTTCTACAATATCATCTATATAAGTAAAGTCTCTATACAAATCATGCTCAAAATCGCCATTATTAAATATTCTTATTGGCTCCCCTTTAAAATACTTATCAGTAAATTTAAAATATGCCATATCTGGTCTACCCATAGGCCCATACACAGTAAAAAATCTAAGTCCTGTTGAAGGAATCTTATACAGATGACTATATGTATGAGCCATCAATTCATTAGATTTTTTTGTTGCTGCATATAGTGACACTGGATGATCCACAAAATCAGTTTCTTCAAAAGGTACTTTTTTATTAGAACCATAAACAGAGCTAGAAGATGCATAAACTAAATGATCAACCGGATTATATCTACAGGTCTCAAGAATATTATAAAAACCTATAATATTACTTTGAATATATGCATCCGGATTTTTTATTGAGTGCCTAACTCCAGCCTGGGCTGCTAAATTAACTACTACATTAGGCTTGTACTCTTCAAATACCTTGGTTATTACATCTTTATCTGATATATCTCCTTTAATAAAAGTAAACTCTTTATAAGCTTTGAGGTTCTCTAATCTTGCATATTTTAAATTAACATCATAATAATTGCTTATATTATCAATACCTATTACTTTACAGCCTTGTTCTAATAATCTCTTTGATAAAAAGAATCCTATAAATCCAGCCGCCCCAGTAACAAGGTATGTTCTATCAATATCTAATTCCTTGTAACTCAAATGTCTACCTCCTTATAAAAAGGATCTCCCTATGTTTTCACTCTGCAGTAACTGCAGCTTCAGAAATTGCTTCAGAAAATATTTTAACATTAGGTCTTCCAATTGAATAATACTCTACCCCTGCTCCATACATATCTTCTACTTTATAAATATTTCTTCCGTCATATACAAGAGGAGTTCTCATCATTTTTTTAAATATTTCAGGTTCTAATGCCTTAATCTCTTTCCATTCAGTAAAGATAAAGCATACATTAGCATCTTTTAAAGCTTCTTTAGGGTTTTTAACATAAGTAATAGTTCCTTTCCCATTTTTTCCTTCAGGGAATTTTTTCTTAAAGTTATCTACCCCTACAGGATCATAAGCATAAATATCTGCACCTTTTTCTAATAATAAAGGAACATTTTCAAGTGATGGAGCTTCTCTTATGTCATCTGTTCCTGGTTTAAACGTTAAGCCAAGTACAGCTACTTTAAGTCCATTGAAAGTAATTAACCTTTTACATGCCTTTTTATACAGCAATATTTTTTGCACTTTATTTACATCAATAGCAGCTTTAACTGTTCTTAATTCATAGCCATTCTGTCTTGCCAAATATTCTAATGCTTTTGTATCTTTAGGGAAACATGATCCACCAAAGCCAATACCAGCATTTAAGAACTTGCTGCCAATACGCTCATCAAAACTCATGCCTCTTGCTACATCTTGTATATCCGCTCCTACTAATTCACATAAATTAGCAATATCATTCATATAAGATATCTTAAGAGCTAGGAAATTGTTACAAGCATACTTAATCATTTCTGCTGATCTCCTACTCACAGATACAATTGGAAGATGAAATGGTTCGTATATCTTCATAAGCATTTCTTCAGCCCATTTGCTTTCAGTACCAATGATAATTCTTGCAGCATGCAATGTATCATTAACTGCTGAACCTTGAGCTAAGAATTCAGGATTTGATGCAACTTCTACTTTAACATCATTAACTAAAAAATCCTTTATAAACTGTTCTACCTTATCATTCGTTCCTACCGGAACAGTAGATTTTACGATAACCAGACAATCTTTTTCAACAGATTCTGCAATTTGTCTTGCTACAGTCGCTATGTAAGAAAGATCTGCAGACCCGTCCGGTTGTTCTGGTGTACCTACCCCTATAAAAATTGCATCTGCATCTTTATAAGCTGACTTATAATCAGTTGTATAATCAATTCTACCTGCTGCATAGTTCTTCTGCATTAATTCTTCCAAATTAGCTTCGTAGATTGGAGAGATACCTCTTTTCATTATTTCTACTTTGTTTTCATCAATATCAACACAGGTTACTTGATGCCCTACTTCAGCGAAACATACGCCTGCTACTAGGCCAACATAGCCCGTTCCAGCTACTGCTATTTTGAACATAGCCATTTCCTCCTTGATTTATGCTTAATGATGACATTTATTTTTCAATACATTTTGTTTTATGCGATCTTACAAATCCTTTTGGTATTACCTTCTTTGCTATGAGAAATATTTCTTTTCTAATATTCGGAAATAAAAGTAGTATTACTAAATAAAATAGTATACATAAAATAATTGAAATTAAACTCCACATTACTCCTTTATGTACTTTCTGTAGAAATAAGCCAAGTAGTCCCATAATTATTGATGAGATAGCTGTTGGAAGTACATTTCTAATTGTCTTTCTTATCGATATTCCTATCGCAAATTTCATTACTATAAAATGTACTAAAACAAACTGCATTCGAATCCATGCCCTTGTATATACCAATTCCCAAAAACCATACCTAGAACTAATAATACATGCAGGAACTAAAATAATTAGATGTGATATTTGAGCCATAAAAGATAACTTAGGCCTTCCCTTCGCACGATATACCTCACTACAGAGATTACCAAATACAATCATTATGGAACTTGTAAGAGCCCATACTCCTATTACATCACTTGCTTCATTCCATTGGTTCCCTAATAAAATCTGTGTAGCCAAATCACTATAGATATATACTCCTATACCTATAGGGAAAACCAATACAGAAACTAATCTTTCAAATTTAAAAAATATATAATTAAATTGCGTATCATCTTCTTGTAAGCGAGATAATGTTGAAAACAAAACTGGTACTATAGAAGATGTGATTACAGCCATTAAAGTATTAACCATAGAGGTTGAAGTTTTATAAAGTCCAAGATAATATTCATTTAGAGCATTTGCAATTATAAAAGCATCTACCCAAGTTGTTAGCCAAATTGAGATAGCTTCTATCAATGACCACACACTAAATGAGAACATCTCTTTTAGTACTTTCATGTTATAAAAAAATTTGGGCTTCCATTTTGACTTTATTGTTAAAATAATTGCATTCGAGAGTTGGATAGCTAAAGAACCAATAATTAATGCCCAATAACTCAATCCATGAAGAGCAAGTGGTATTGTTATTACAAAAGGAATACATACAGAAATCATTCGTACTATAAAAAGGGTTCTAAAATCAAAATCTCGTCTATAAAGTGCCATTTGTATACTAGAAAAAGATGTAAGTGGTAATTGAATACTTGCTATAGCAAGAACATTTCCTAATCCTGGATTACCAACTAGTGCTGCCAGTTGATTACTAAATAAAATTATTAAACTTAATAATAGAATTGATATCGTAAAATTTGTCCAGAAAGCCACATTAGCATTTTTATATTTTTCATCTTCATCTTTAAATTCATGTTGTACTAGGTATTTTTGAAACCCTGAATCAGTAAACATCTCTGCAAAACTAATAATCATAGTTATAGTGGCTACTACACCAAAAGCTTCCGGTGCTATTATTCTAGCTAAAATCATATTTGTAACTGGGCTAATTAGCTTTGCTGCAATTTCAGTTATAGATGACCATTTTGTTGCATTAATCGCTTTACTTTGAAGATTAATTTCTTCCACTTTTGCTTTCTCCTTTTAGTCCTTCCAATATTAATTCTCTATGTGCTTCACATTCAATATAATTTCGTATTGCTAATAATTCCTTTTTATTATACTTTCTTTTAAGCAACGATCCATTTAAGAGTTTTTGATCTATTCGCGAAATCCATTTTCCAAATCCTAAAAATTTTCTCAAATAGAGTTGTATATTATCTTGTGCAAAGTCTTTATATTTATTTTCTATGAATCCTTTTTGTAATATCTCTTTTGAACGTTGTTGAAATGCATTTAATATATCTTTAATATCCTTTTCAGCAGCCAATCGAACGCAGTTCCCTTTTTTTACAATTGGAATATATTCTATCTCTAAGCTACTATCTATATTTACTTTTATTAATAGACCAGTTTTCCAATATTCAATCTCATAACAATCAAACAAAAAATTTCCTTGTCCATATACAATAGTAGATCCTTTATATTCTTCAAAACATCCAATGCAATGACTATGCTGACAAATAATTATGTCTGCTCCTTTTTCAGTCATTTTTCTACATAATTTTTGAAGATAAGGAGAAGGATAGCGGTAATGTTCCTTTCCTCCATGATATAACACTATCACATAATCACATTGCATCTTTAAATTCTGTATATGATCTAAGCTTTCCAAAGGATCAAATGGATTTGCTCCAGGAGTATAGTCAGTTGCTATTGAAAATTCATGTTCTGCACAAGCATATATTCCAATTTTCAACTCGTCCTTCACAATAATATAGGGCTTACTCGCTTCAACAATATTATCTCCTGCTCCAATAAAAGGTATTTTGTTTTCATTTAAAATATCTTGAGTAGACTTAAGTCCTTGTGCCCCTTGATCAAGTATATGATTATTAGCTAATGTTATTAACGAAGGGTTTAATTTCTTTATACCTCTTATAGTGCTTGTAGGTGCAATAAGATTAGGACCACATTTATGAATTGGATTTTCAATATCTACAAGGGGTACTTCTAAATTGAAAACTCTCAAATCAACAGAATTCCATACTTGAAGTAATTCTTCACCAAACAAATGATCAATATTTGCATTATTGAACAAATCTATGTTTGATTTTGTTGGTACTAAATCGCCACCAATAATGATTTTCATAAGCTCCTCCACTATTTTGGTCGCGGTAAACTTATCCAGTTACCCATTTCTATTTCTAACTTTTCAGGACTAAATTTTTCAAAACCAGAACCATGATAAAATGTCATCTCTCCAAAATAAATATTTCCATTAATATAATAAAAGTCCACTCTTACATGTGGTATGCCTTTTGATAATACTCTTGCTAATTTAAGCATTTCCTCTAGTTTTTTGGGTCTGCTTATTAGTTTATTAGGATCATTAGGATACTTAATAACTGCGTCAATAAATTCCCAGTTAATACTGTATAAATTTCTTTGATGATTTGTATATCTACCAAAATCAACTTGGATCAACCTAGGCTCACCATTAAAACAAAAAAACTTATAATCTTTTAATTCATATCCTGATTCATCCACCATATACTTTTCGCATATAATTCTTGGCTTTATATTTTTATATGGCCACTCTCTTCCATGATAATAATAATTTCTTTTTAAACAATTATTTATTTTTTTCTTTACAGTTTCAATATCTAAATTGCTTTTATCTCTGCAAATTACAACGCCTCCTGAATCATGTGTACATTTTAAAACAAATTGGTTTGGTAATTTGGAAAGGTCAATATCCTCAAACTTATTATAAACACCTATTAAAGGAATCAGATACTCTTCTCCAATTGTATCCTTTATATATTTTCTAACTTCATATTTATCTACCATTTGTATATATTCTGGTTTTCGATCATACAACTTTAACCATTGAAGCTTTTCGTTAAAAGTTATTGGGTTCTTTAAATTTAGCTTTCTATTCATTATTAATTTGTATTTTATCATTAAAAACATTTTATCCGGAATAATTCTAAATATCCTAAAATTTAAAATATACAATATAAGTCGTCTAGGATTTTTAATTCCTTTTATTATCTTTTTAACCATTTATAGTACCTCAGCCTTCAAGCATCTCATCTAAACAATTATTTTATTTTAAGTCTTACTAAAACTCTTTTTAAATAAACAAATTAGATACTTATTTGTTTCTCTTTACTATTTTCTATTTTGTTTGACTTATCAACTATAACAATATTAGTTATAATACTTGCCAATGTTAATACAAAACTAAAGTGCTTGCTATCATAATACACTAAGGATAAAGCTAAAACCATATATGAAATAATTATCGCAGCAAAAACAAAGTAAATAGTTTTATTTGTTGCTAGACTTGAACTTTTTAATAAGTTTTTTAGCATTATAACATGGATTAGATAATATATAAGAACCCCAAATATCCCCGTATCAACCATCAATTCAATATAATTATTGTGTGCATAAGTATCTCTCCCTCCCAAAACACTGCTGTATAAGACCCTATAATTATTGATTCCATATCCTGTCAACGGTTTATTCTTAATGAATTCTATCCCGACTTGAATCATATAAGCCCTTGTATTTATGGATCCTTCATTGGTCCCTTCTCCGAATACAAAATCAAGCATAGTTTCTACCCTTATACCAATTATCTGATAGAAAAATGGGATATTAAATAATAAATAGTAAGTAATAAATAATATCATTATGGCAATAACAGCAAATTTAAATTTGTTCTTTAATCCATTTCTATTTCTCAAATATGATATAATAATAACATTCATAATAATAAATAATAATGATTTCCTAGAACCTGTTAATAATATTGTAAGAATCATTATTGTTAAAAAAGGTAAATATAAATACTTTTTTTCAATTAAAATAATATAATAGCAAAAAGTAGCTGATATACCAATAATCATGCCTATAGCATTTACATTCCCTAATATCCTTCCGAACCTTGTAACCTGAGATAAATCCGAATTGACCAATATGTAAATACTTGCCAATAGTCCAGAATATACAAAATAAATTATAGTTTTTCTTAGTTTATCATAATCATCTATATAATTTACCAAAGAAATCATAACTATATAAATTAATATCAGTGTTTTAACTTTTGATATTGAAATACTTTGATCAAGTGCATAAAAAATTGAAATAGTACATATAGCTATAAATATTAAAAATATAAACAATAATTTATTATATATTAGTTTTCTTCTATTTAATAAAACATTCATCCATATAAAAACGATAAGAAGAAAAGCAATGGCATTGCTAATAGTATTTAATCCCTCTCTATATGTTAGCAAATAAATACTTAATATATAAAAAAACAATAAAAAATTAATAATATCATTTAGAGTTATCTTTTTCATAAGTTTCTCCTTTTGTAATTCATTATTAAATAATATTTTCCCAATTTTTGATAATATTTTCCTTACTGAAATCTTTTACTCTGTTAAATGCTTCAACAGCATACTTCTCTTGGATTTCTTTATTTTTTAACAAATTAATTATACTCGAACTTAATAACTCTTCTTCTTTTGTTAGCTCTTCATCGTATCTATACATTATTCCATCGCAAACAGGCACCAATATTCCAAATTTATTATACTCTATATCTTGAGCTTCTATATTAATATCTGTCTCTGGAGCCAAAATCTCTCTAGGACCCGATTTGCAGTCTGATGAAATAACAGGAACTCTGCAAGCCATGGCTTCACATAAGGCATTAGGAAAACCTTCATATAATGAAGGTAATACGTATATATTAGATCTTGCTATATATTTAAATGGGTTCTTTTGAAATCCTAAAAAATATATATCATTTTCTAATTTTAAATCTGAAGCAAGCTGTCTAAGATAATCTTTTAATTCTCCCTGTCCTAAAATAATTAATTTAGCATCAGGTATTTCAAATTTTACCTTTTTAAATGCTCGGATTAAATGCCATTGACCTTTTTGTTCTGATAGTCTTCCTGCTGTTATAATTATGGGGTTGTTAAAAATTTTTATTTGATCTTCTGCTATTTCTTCTTCTGCCAGTTGGTTTATTTTTACGATATCATAAGGATTATATATAACTTTTATTTTATTTTCTTTCAACCCAAAATTCTTAACTAAGTCTTCCTTTATCGCTTTAGATACTACAACTACTTCATCTGCTTTATTATAAAGACATTTTATTGATAGCTTATTCAATTTTCCATAAAAGCCTTTTAATTCTTTAGAAATGAAATTTCGCACTGAAACAATTACTTTATCATTTCTTCTCGACAAAATATTATTTATATTAGCACTAGATAGTAGACTTATTGTTACGTCAATTTTATAATTTTTTTTGATTTTTCTTAATTTATGAATTCTTTTTATAATATTTAAAAATTTACCAATTATATTCGATTTTACTTTAGTTCCTAAATTAATTAGTTGCCCTTGATATGGATATTCCAATCTCTCATCATTATTTATAATAATAAATTTATTATATTTATCATCTGATAAATATAAGGATAAATTAGATGCTACTCTTTCAGCTCCACCATTAGCTAATTGATGAATAAGAATTGCTACGTTTTTTTTCATATATGATAACTCCTCAAATATAAGATTAGATTTTCGCTTTAAATTATTTTTGCAAAGTATTATTTTAGATCCTAATTACATTACCCCCATACCCTTCTGCCAATTTATGAGTATTTTCCTTTACTTTAGTTAATTGTTGGAATTCTCATAAATAATATAATTAAACTTATTGATATTATTATCAATGTTCCCTTAGTTTTTCGCATACTATTTATGCACTATTACAACTTCAATTTATTAATAAAATTCTCCATAACGATTTTAGCATTATATTTATTAGCTTCAGTGATACAGTTCTTTTTCATCAATAGAATTCTTCCTGGTTCATTAGATAGATCTATTAAAATTTGTACCAGTTCATCTACTTCATTATTATAAATAATACCATTTACATTGTGGGTAATTATTTCACTGTTATATTTCCAGTCGGTAGCAACAACTGGTAGACCAGCCGAAAATGAATCTATAATAGTACCGGGAAAACCTTCCCCTTCATAATATGTAGGAAACAGCAAGGCATAATATCCTTTTAATGTATTTATAGATTCATTGAAAGGAACAACACCCTTATAAGAAATATAATTTGGAAAATCTAATCTTAATTGTTCAAATCGTTCTTCATACCCTTTTTCTATTTGACCGTATATATCTAAGTTAAACACGACTCTTTTTAGGTATGTATTAGCTCTTTTTACTGCTTCTATAGCCTCTTCTATACCTTTTTCTTTCATGACTCTTGAGAATGTACAGAGCTTAAATGGTTCTTTATTAGGGTATATTAGTTCATCTTCAGAAATCACATTAAGCTTTTTGAAATTAGGTAAATAATACACATTATCCAATCCTAAACTTTTTAGTTTCTTAACCATGGTATGTGTTTCTACATAAACTCCTGTAAATTTTTTGATTTGTTCTTTTAATTTTGTATTTTTCTCAAGCATTTCTGGTAACCATCCACCGATTACTATATAATGTAGATTGCGATGGTAAATCCTATTAAAAGCTTGAAATAAAGGTACAAAAACTTTAACACCTCTTATAGCTGGTAAAATAATTATGTTATTGCATTGCTTAATTAATCGAAAGCAACTAATTATTAAACTTATTGGTTTTCTCTGCCAATCATAAGAATCAACAGTAATAATTTTCTCTTTACCAATTAGATCTTTTAATTCATCCGTAACTACCTTAGTTTTTACGGTCTGTCCATTCAAAAGATTTTTTCCATTTCCAAAGTGACCACAGATACCTAATTTGTACATATATCACCATTCTTCCTACACTATTTACACTTTTATTATCTTTTTGGATATTCTAAATTACTTTAATTATTTTTATAGCCTTAAAATTATTATAAAGTCTTTATTTTATCTTAAATATTTTCAGAAATCCCCAATAACATATATGAAACAATGAACGAAAGACAGAAAGTTTTTCTATATCTCTATAAAGTATCCAATGATATTTAACAAGTTGAAGTTTATTACTTGATATAGAATTTGAACGGATTCTATATTTTGCTAATATATCTTTCATTCCATAGATATACTTTTCTTTTTTTAGGATTTGTAACCATAAAGCATCATCATTTCGCTTTCGTATATTAGGTACTTCAAACTTACCCAAATTACTAACATTGTACATAACTGTTGAATTCCCAACTGGACAACTTAATAAAACACCATTATAGTCGGTTTTATCTTTTGTCTTAATAATTTTATTCAATGGTTTCCCATCTTCGTTAATTTGCTCATATGCAGTGCATGTAAAATTGTAATTATTGTTTTTCATAAATGTTAATTGTTTTTCTAACTTATCCTCCATCCATAAATCATCGCTATCTAAAAAAGCCATATATTTGCCATGAGCTAAACTCATCGCCTTAGTTCTAGCTACAGCTGCTCCCGAGTTTCTTTCTAAAATATAGTATTTAATACGGCTATCTTGTAATACATACTTGTTAACAATCTCTTTTGTGTTGTCGGTAGAACAATCATCTACAATGATCATCTCCCAATTCTTATATGATTGTTTGAGTACTGATTCTATCGTTTCGGCTATGAAATTTCCGCAATTATAAGTCGGTGTTATAATTGAAACTAAATCTTCCATTAAAAACTTACCCCACTTTTATCAGTTGAAGAAGTCTTTGTATTTTTATCCCTTTTAATGACTGCCATAACTGTTTTCAACATTATCTTAATATCTCCCAATAAACTAAACTCTTCTAGACTTTTTAAATTATATTTCATCTTTTTAGGTAATATTTCATTCACATATAATTCTTCAACATTTTCAGAGTTTGATAATAAAAGTTCTTCGTCTTTGAAATATATGCTTGCTTCTGATGTAACTCCTGCTGGTAATAACAATGTAGCCATCATTTCCTCTGTATATTTTTCCACATATCTCACAGCTTCAGGTCTTGTACCAACAAATGTCATATCACCCAATATAATATTAAATAATTGTGGAATTTCGTCTAATCTTAGTTTTCTTAAAAATTTGCCAATTCTAGTAATTCTTGTATCATTCTTAGTAGTTATCTGTGTACCTATTTTATCTGCATTATTTATCATTGTTCTGAACTTATAAATCTCAAATTTTTTACCGTATTGTGTTACCCTGGTTTGCTTAAACAAAACTGGCCATTTCGAATCAATTATTATTAGTACACTAATAACGATAAATACAGGAGCCAAGACAATCAATAAAATAATTGCTATAACTACATCAAATAATCTTTTCATTACTAGTTGAATTTTCTTTTTCTCTAGTATTTTATAATATTTATATACATAATCAGTTTTTAATGAATCAGGCAAGTCATCCCAATCTTTTATCATTCTTCTTCCTCCATAATGTAACAAATAATTCAATAAATGTATCAATTATTATGAATTAATTGTTTTATATACCCGAATTCAGTATCTGATTCTTTATAGATACTCATAGATATTTTTTTATAAAACTTGTTTGCCCTATCATTCGACTTATGTACTGTTAATATATAACCTTCATAGCCATTTTCAATTAATCTTTGTTCAAATTCTTCAACTAGTATTTTAGAAACCCCTTTTCCCTTATATTGGTTTGAAACACATATTGATAATAATGTTAATACCTTTAAGTTTAATTTTTGATTTACTTTTTTATTTCTATTTAAAAACATAGATGATTTTATAAAGTTAAATACACGGGTCCATGTATTTTTATCTAGTTTCAAACATAGTAATAGTATTCTTAGTAATAATTGCATTTTATTTTTATTGATGAACCTATTTCTACCAACTGCTGAATCTGGCGTTCCTAATATCATTCCATTAATTTTATTTGTGTTCTCATCGATATTGACTAGAAAAATATTCCTTTCATCTAGGAATTCTTCATAGTATTTAGACAATAACTTTAATCCTAATTTAGGTAGAAAATGATTCTCAAAACTTTGCATGTGCAACTCTGCAATATTATTTAAATCGTTCAAATGGGCTTCCCGTATCATAAACTCACTCCTACTATGCGCAACTCAACTGTTTTGTAAAACTTCATCAACTGCCTTTTCTAAACTTCTGCAAATATACTCTACATCTTCATCATTTAGCAAAGTATGAAGCGGTAATGTAATTTCATTGGCATATTGCATATAAGCATTTGGATAATCCTTGATATCAAACCCCAAATTTTTATAAGCTGTAAGCATAGGAAGTGGCTTGTAATGGACATTCGTTGCAATTCCATCTTCAGCCATCTTTATTATAATTTCGTTTCTGTCAGTTTCCGTAATTCCAGGTATTCTAGCTAAATATAAATGCCCTGCTGAAGCAAAATCATCCCCAAAATGACATAAACTTTCAATACCTAATGGATGTAGCATTGAATCATACATCTTGATAATTTCTTTACGTCTTTCTTGCATACCTTTATATCTCTTAAGCTGTATTAATCCAAGGCTAGCCAAAATATCAGTCATATTACATTTATAAGCAGGATATATGATGTCATATTCCCATGAACCCTTTTTAGTTTTTGCTAATGCATCTTTAGATTGTCCATGAAGACTGTATAGCATAAACTGCTTATACAACTCTTCATCATCTAATCCTAAATCATTTCTCCAAACAACTGCTCCACCTTCAGCTGTTGTTAGGTTTTTTACTGCATGGAAGGAAAAAATTGTAAAATCAGCTGCTTGTCCACAAATTAGGCCTTTTCTTACTGCTCCAAAAGCATGAGATGCGTCAGCCATAATAATTACTCTATTGAATAAATCTTGAATTTCATTTTTAACCTTAAATAATTCTTTCTTACTATCAACTACTTCATATATATTATCGTAATCACACATCTTACCTGCTATATCAACAGGAATAATAACTTTTGTTTCCTCTGTTATAGCATCAGCTAATTTCTTATAATCCATTTCAAAGGAATCTGGAGCTGTATCAACCAAAACAATCTTAGCTCCCACATGATCTATTACAGAAGCAGAAGCTGTGTAGGTATAAGCTGAAGTAATAACTTCATCCCCAGGTCCTATTCCAAGCATGCGCAGAGTCAACTCCATAGCAGCCGTTGCAGAGTTTAAACATACAGCCTTATTTACACCTATATATTCGGCTATCTTCTTTTCAAACTCTTTTGTTCGTGGACCAGTTGTAATCCAACCAGACTTCAAGGCATTAATTACTTCATTTATCTCCTCTTCAGTTATATCTGGTGGTGAGAATGGAATATTTCTTAGTTTGTCCATTTTAAGTTCCCCTTAATTTTAACAAATTTATTAAAAATAAAATTGTCTGCATTCATGCAGGTAATTTTTTTGATTATAATTCAATTAATTAGCCACCTTCATAACTAATCTCTCATTTCTCCCATTTTGATAAATGATGTGATTTTACTATTACTCATTTGCATATTTATAATTCTATTTGTGATATTTACATTGACACTTCCATTCGATAAATAGACAAGTTTTATTAACAAAACACGGTATAATTATTTTCTTCGCTAAAGTAAACTCAAATATTTTCATATAATCTCTCTAGCTTTTAACGATTTAAATTCCATATGTCTACTTTAATCCCTACTTTTATAAATCATAAAATGTGGAACTGAAACTACTAAATTGTTTTTTTGGACTTATTTTTTATAGTTAGGTATATAAAAACATTAAATAAAAGAAGAAAGAAGCACTAGATACTATACCCGGCTTCCAACAGTTTCTTAAAATATCATACTAGATTTCTTCATTGCTTACAATGTTATCTTGTACTATATATAAGTTAATAATTAAACAATTTTATCTGATTATTCTCCGATTACAATAATATTTCAAACAACTTGTAACATAGGCCTTATAATATTTAGCATTTCATATCCTTCATCGCTTATTAAGTAATGAAAGCTATATTTTATCAGACATGATAATGCTTCTTACATAAGATTTTATATCTTTTTCTAGTTAAAATCAAAATTCTTTCCCCACTTCAACTTCTTTCCACTACTCATATCTATATCTCACCTATCTCCCGCGCATTTTCCAGCATATATTCCACAATATCTCTGCCATATGTATCAGCTATAATTTCTATACTTTCCTGTATCTTCGGTGGCCTGCTACCTGTGCCATGGGCATCTGTTGCCAGGAAGTGTACCATCTGGTTTTTCATTACATATCTCATAAAACCTTTCAACTCTCTGTCAATTCCATTACAAAAGCTTGAAGCGTTTATCTGCAGCATCAGTCCTCTATCCACTAAATTATCAAGTATTTGAGGCTTTGTTATCAACTTCATATTACGTTCAGGATGTGCAAGGACCGGTATTACGCCCTTTAATTGTAACGAATATAGTATCTGATCCATCCATATGGGAACTGACATAAATGGAATTTCAACCAGCATATACCTGGTATTCCCCAGGCAGAGGCGCTCTATTCTATCCAGTTCAAGAAGCGAAGGTGTCAGATATACCTCTGCACCCGGAAGGATATTGATTTCAATACCACGTGCTTCAAGCTCACTTGTGAGATGCGAAATTGCCCCTGCCCTTTTTGCAATAAAGTCTTCAATGTTCTTTACATCCGGCTCAAAATGCGGAGTAGCTATAATTCTGTTTATTCCTTCCTCAAGAGCCATTTGTGCCATTTTTACAGAGATCTCAACATCCTTCGCACCATCATCCATATTCGGAAGAATATGACAATGTATGTCGGTTATTGAGTTTGTTACAATAAATTCCTTTCTTTTTCTCATATATATTACTAATCCTTCTCATAGTAGTGAGAATAGTTTTTATAGTATCCATACTTTGTCCCATACCGGTGTTTGCTTATATCTTCCATCCTCACATCATTGAGTACACAGCCGAGAATATTTGCACCGGCTTTTTGCAAGTTGCCGATAACCCCTTTCACCATGTCAAAGGTCGTAACCCCTGCCTGTATTACTATCACTACACCGTCAGCATATTTTGAAAGTACAGCTGCATCTGCCATAAGCAGTAGAGGTGGAGTGTCCATTATTATATAGTCATATTTATCTTCTATAGACTCCAGGAATTCCTTCATCTCACTTGATCCCAACATCTCTGAGGGGTTTGGCGGTATAGGACCACATGTAAGAACGTCTATGCAACGCTTACTGTCCCTTTTAACTGCGTTATCAAAATCATAATTCTTAACCAGAACATTGGTAAGCCCTGGAGTTAACGGCATATTTAGAAGCGTGTGGACACGTGGCTTTCTTAAGTCTGAATCTATCAGAAGCACCTTTTGACCTGCTTGTCCAAGTGTTACAGCAAGATTTACAGATACTGAAGTCTTTCCTTCCATTGGGTTCGAACTTGTAAACAGTATTCTCTTAACTTTCCTTCCAACACCGGAAAACTGTATGTTTGCTCTTAAAGCCTTGTATGCCTCTACCACAGGAAAGGGTGCGTTTTCTATATTAATTATAGGCCTTTTTATATGTTTTGCTTTCTTTCTAATACCAAGCATAAATATTACCTCCTCCCTTTTCTTCCTGCTGTCACAGGCTCAGGCCTGTAGAATGGAAGTACTCCGAGAACAGGCAAATTCAATTTTTCTGCTATATCATCTTCTGTTTTTACAGTATCATCGAAATAATATTTCAGAAATATTGCAAATGTTGAAGCAATCAAACCTAAAACTCCTGCTATAATTGTATACATTTTTGTATTTGGTTTTACAGGATCAGATGGAATTGTGGCCTTATCTATTATTTCAACGCTACCTGCCTTTACAGCCCGTATTATCTCTTCCGGTGCCTGCCTTACTATCTCGTTTGCCACTTTTGCGGCTAGTTCAGGATCTTTATTAGTCACAGTTATCTTTATTACTTCTGTATCGTTCACACCGGTTATTGTCAGCATATTCCTTAATGCCTTGGCATCCATATCAAGTCCAAGGGCATCTGTCACTCTGTTAAGTACGGTATTGCTCTGCATTATCACACTGTATGTCTTTACCAGCTTCTGCGTCATAAGAATATCGTTGTATGTCGTATCCTGTCCTTCCTCTGAACTGCTTTTGTTTACTATCATTGTTGCTGACGCCTCATAAACAGGGTCTATTATATAAATTGAGAGGACAGCCCCCAATACCGCTGCCCATACCATTACTGACAAAATTATTAATAAATTTTGTCTCAGTATCCTGATAATTTCTCGTAAATTCAATGTCTCTTCCATAATTCTCTCCTACATTATTAACATAATATCTTTAGTATCTCTTAGCTTTTGCTGTATTCAGTCGTACATATATTTTCTGTATATTTCTTTGATCTCTGCTATTTCATCTGCTGTAAACCTTTCATATACCATCTTTTTTGCTCTTTCCAATTCTTCTTTGGTAACCCCGCCTTCAAGCATTTCAAATAATTCATCTATATCTGACTGATTGAGCCTTTTTAGTATAAGAGTACCAGCTTTTATTTTATCCGCTGCAGAAACCCTGTTCTTTATTTCTTCTATTTTTTCAGGGGGTATTTTACTCTCCCTGCTTTCGACTTTATTGTCCGAAACCGAAGTTTGATTCTCTTCGACTCTTGTTGACTTTTTATTGCTTTCTGCAATTGACTTTTTCCTTGGTGGACCCGGTGTTTCAGATCCTGGATCTTCACAGGTTTCTTTTATTGATTCTGTTCCGGTTATTTCATCTGTGCGTTTTTCTGTTGTCACCTCTGTCTCTTTCTCTGAATATAAACTATTTATGTTACCATCTGACAATGCATTTGAAATTTCTGCTTCCAGAGCCTTTTCTATTATTAAATCTCCTATTTTATATACTGCAACAACCCCCAAAATTAAAATTACTACAATTACAGATAAAACGCATAATAATATTTTTCTTTTCATTAAATACCTCTGGGGAAGGATTATTTAGAATTCAACCAATTTTCTATGTACTTTTTTGCATAACTTGGCTATGGCATGTGATATTCATACCTCACACACCTCACTAATTTACACTCTGACCTCCCTTGCACTGTCCCGGGCCGAAACACCGGGACAAATGCTCAGGATTTTTTCCCTTACCTATTATAACATAATTAATATTGAGGCACATAAAATTCTAATTTCCTCTTTTTGGCTCACAAGCCGTCATTAATGAAATAACCTTATGATTTTTAACTATTCCGTAAACATAATTTTATAAATCGTGTTATTATCTCCATTTTTCTTAAAGAAAATATTTTCACCAATAAGATCACCAAGAGTCAAATTTGTCCAGCTCTTTCCCGACAAATTTGCAATTGCGTCGGCTATTTCAGATTTTTCAGTTGCAACATTAAGCCACTCTCCAGAGTCACCGACCTTGACTTCAGCAGGAAGCACACCAAAGCTCGACGTAAGCAAATTACTAATGCCTATGGTGCTAACCTTGGTATCCCCTTGCTTTATTTTTGCAGTTATTATATATGCTACATCCTGACCGGATACTTTTTGCATGGTAATATCTGCCCACTCAGTACTGTGTGGAACAGGTTCTACTGCATCACCGGAGAAAATAATTGTAACTTTAGCTGACTTTGAACCATATTCTGAATATGACCCTGTTCCTTCAAGTACACATTCCAGTTCAACCTTTTCACCAAACAGTTCTTTCAATGTATATATAGTTATACCGCTTCTGTCGCCTAAAATCGTTTCACCAATGAGATCCTTTAAAGTTATTTCTATATTACTTGTGCTGAACTCTTTAACAATTCTGTTTAATGTTATAAGTCCTGTGTTAGGAGAACTTATGCTCTTCAAAATAAATCTGCTGTTTTTAATATTTGTCTTGAAACCTACACTGCTAACCTTATCTGTCAGCTCACGTTTAGCCAGAGACACAGTATATCCAGGATCGGCAAACGACATCGAACTTCCGCCTGCAAAATATAACTTTGGTTCACTTATACTAATGGTTTTAGGCTGTGATGGTGTAACTATAACTCCGCCGCCTGTAGAAGGAGTCGTCCCGCCTTCCATTTCTTTGCCGCCAACAGTTGTCTTTATTCCTTCCTTAATATTAACATTTGCAGGTTTCTGTTCTATTTCTACATTTTCAGCATTTACATTTGCAGTTTCTATTTTACCTTTGCCTTTTATCTCGGCATCAGCATTTACAGTAAGTGTTCCAACCGTGGACTTTTCATCAACATTGACTATTGCATTCTTTGCATTCTCATCAATGTTAAGATTTCCTATATTTCCTCCTGTTACTTCAACAGAAACGTTTGGAGCGGCAATTGTTACACTCTCAAAGTCGCCTTCCAGTACTACATTTCCTTCCTCAGCTATCTCTATGATTTCTATTTCTTCAAATCCTTTGCCAGTCAAATCTACTTCCTGAAGCTTTGCTCCGGAATTGAGAGTAACATTAGCTATCTCTGTAGATCCCTTTGCCACTATTCTGATTTTTCCATCCTTCTTTATAACTATCAATGTTCCATTCAGAGACGAGTTATTGATAATGATACTGTTTTCGCCTCCACCACGGACCACTGTCCTTCCCTTAACAGTTACATTGTCAAGAATTACTTCTCCTTCGCCGATACCTTCTGCCAGATAAAGGTCTCCATTTATGACCATATCTTTAAGTACTACTGAAGAAGCACTAACTACAAGATTTCTGTCAGCATTTTCCGTATACGTACCTTCTTTATTTATTAACTCACCGGCAATATTATCCAGCAGCTTGCTCATTTCGGCACGTGTCAGATTGTCTTTTGGCGCAAAAATATTACCTGGCCTGCCGGCAATATACCCTTGCTCTACAAGCGCGGCTACAGCATTTTTGCTCCATGATGCTATATCCTTGACATCAACAAATTTTTTCAATGAATCAGTATTGTTTGCCTTTAAGTTAAAGGCCCTGCTCAGTATTACTACAGCTTCCTGTCTGGTAATATTGTCATTGGGACGGAATTTTCCTGTATCGCCATCTCCGGCAACTATACCTGCGGCAACAGCTCTGGAAACTGAATCCGCATACCACTCATTACCTGCTACATCAGGAAAGGTATGGCTTGTCTTCTCTTTATACCCAAATACTCTGTCCATTACTGCGGTAAATTCTGCTCTTGTTACAAAATCATCTGGTTTAAACTCTCCGCTGGGCTTGCCTCTAAGCACATCCTTACCTGCCCACTTTTGAATTTCAGCTTCAGCCCAATGTCCTGAAATATCTGAAAAGTCAGCGTATGCAATAGATGTGCATGAAAATAAGACGAAGAAACAAGCAATCAGCACCAGTAAACCTCTTTTATTCTTCATCATCTAGAACCCTCCCTAAGTATATTGTTTTTATTTTTAACAATGTTTTCATCATTGTTATTACCATCGTTATTATGTATAGACAAATTTTATTTTACCTATTTCTACATACAATGTCAAATTTCTTTTACCAGTCAAAGAGCCAGTTTACTGGAAACAAAAGGATCATTTTTCAAGTAAACTGACACTCTTTATCCTGATACTATCTTTCAAGTAAAGCCTTAGACTGCATTTTTCACTATTAAAGTCTTCGAGTGTTGAGAACTCACCGGTGTAAAAATTACTTCCATTACTTGTTAAACCTATCGTATTGTCAGTTATCCCGATGACGTAGTATGAAACCGGCTTACCCACATCACCGCTGTCCAATTCGACAATAATTATATATTCCTTATCCGGAAGAAGATTAAACTCCCTGCTCTGGATATATCCCCATTTATCTTCTTCTGAAGTATTCTCGACTTTAATACTTCCATTATCATATGTAAGTTTTATATATTCCTGGCTGTTTGCAGTCCACTGGTCAGGAACATTATCAAAGTTGATATCAAGGTCATTTATGCTATAAAAAGCTGTCTTATTCATGTCTATAATTTCCTGCTTTCCATAGTTGTCCTTAACATATTTAAGACTTTCTATCATATCCAACGTCTGATTATTAAATGTAAAAGGGTTCATATTCCTTTTGTTAGCTTCTCTTGCCTCATCAATAATCGCCAGAGTCTTATCTGTATATTCCATTGCATTTTCTATGTTGTTGGTACCAAAATAATATAGCGCAACCTGCATGTACGCGTTTATTTTCTGCTGCCATTCCTCAGGAACAAACGGCCTTATTTCCACCGAACGGTCAAATAGCTGGAGTCCTTTTTCTATATTTCCTGTAGACAAATAGTATGTTCCTGCCTTGCGAAGAAGTGGGGAGTTTTTATAACTTAAATTTTCTGCCCTGGCAATATAACTGTTCGCTTTTTCAATATCTTCCTTAGTTCTTTCAGATTTTTGAATCAACAGGTTGGCATAGTCAATTAAATATTCTGCATTGAGAGGGTCAAGGGAAGAAGCCTTTTTTAAATCCTTCATTGCCGATTCCAGATCCTGCCTGTTTATCCCATCTGCTGCTCTGTTACCGTATCCTCTTGCTGTCTGCATAAATGTGGGAATAATCAGTATTATTAAGGAAACTACTGCTATAATTATGGGATTGACATTGAATCTCTTCAGGGATAATTTCTCCACATTATTGTTTGATGTACCTTTTTTTGATATGTCAATCTGGTCTTCAATGGTGCACATATATGTAGCATTGAATATCGCCGCCAGCTCCCAGAAGAGTAAGAATACAGAAGACAATGAAAAGTCAAAGTCCATAACCGAATGTGCCAAAAGGGCAACAACAGCGCTCACTAAGGCAGCCTGAAGAGCATCCGGTCCTGAGCGTGTTTTGTCCTTCTTCCTGTATAGTCTCACAATCATATATATAATTGAAACTACTAAAAACAGTAATGCAATAACACCAAAGATTCCACATTCTATGGCAACCTGAAGGGGATAATTGTGAGCCTGTGTACTCCAGTAAAGGTATGACTGGTAGGAATAGTACAGCAATCCCCACGCTCCGCCGCCGGCTCCCAGGAACCACCTGTCTTTGAACATTTTCAATCCATCTCTGTAATAAACCAGTCTTTGAAGACTGCTTTTATCAATACTCAAATTATTAAACCTGGTAATTATTCTTATTGGCAAATATCTGTTGCTAAGCATAAGTTCCTTATAGACTCTTCCCGTATCGGTATCTATAACTCTAGCATTGTCAATAACAGCTTTTGTCCCTGAATAATAATTTGCAAAGCTGAAGTCTACAATTTTGCTGTCTTCAGGAACCTTAAAAATTATTTCATTGGCTGCAATACCACTCGTTCCCTTTTGTGAGTACGTTTCCAGACGTGTATTTGTATCAAGAAGAATGTCTTTTTCATTTCTACTATTGATTGCCACCTGATAGACATATGGGTTGTCACCTGTATCTGATGTCTCTGCATCAAAAGACAGCTTGTATTCTTTTCCGGGCTCAAGTGTTTCACTCTGAGTGACAGAATTCCACTTATTGCTATCTATATTGGAATTGTCCAGAACCAATGGTTCGGAGGCGTTGAATACGTATATTACACAAGCAACACCTACTATAGCAATAGCAGCTGCAAGTGCAGCATACACTTTCCAGTTCACTTTTTCCAGCCACTTGACGGTATAGTATGCAAATATGATTAATAGAGCTGAGGCTACAGCGCCAATCAGGATACTGAGCCATATTTTTTCCGTATATCCTTCTGTCTTCCCGATATATGGTGAAATCCTTAAAAATACAGCCAGTGGCGGAATAATTGTGGCAAGTCCCGAAACCGCTCCTCTGATCCTTCTTCCTTTTGGAAGCAGAATTAAATAAATAATAGCTGTTACAGGGAATAGTAAATATGCACCACGGCTGATTGTAAGAAGAAATGTAACAAACAATACCGAGCATACAGCGCCACTTACAACTTTTGGACACAATCTCTCATAGACAATAATAAGCCCAAGACATACAAAATATGCCGCCATTAGATATGCTGCAAGAGCGTTGGGATACTGAATTGTGGAATGTACACGCCCGCTAACAAAAGTGTCAAAAAATATATCCTTCTCTACTCCTAACCCTCTAAGAGTTTTATTTAAACCCTGTGCGATTCCTCCGCCTGCTGCTCCGTCTATCCCAATAATCGATACACCTGTAGCTGAAGCAATTATCACCCATAATGCTGCAAGCCTCCATTTTAAAGAATCAGCCAGTTCAGCCAGCATATAAAATACCGCAAAGTACATACAGTACTTCAGCCATTCCAGTATTGCCAGGCGAAGTCCTACTGCAGCAAATATTGACAGGAAATATACAATCATAAATGCAAATGCAGCGTATTCAAGGGGTGTCTCAAGAAACCTTTCATCCCCCTTAAGATACTTATATATCCAGAAGACCACAAAAGTAATCAATACAAATATTATTACAGGAAGTTGCTCTTGCTCAAAAAATAATCCTCTTACATATGGCGGATAGAATAAAACTACCGCAAGAGCTATAAAGAGCACCAGTTTAAGCCTGGCGAGAACCTTATCAGAGACCAATGGCTTGACGCCTTTTTTTAGTTTTTTATTTTTATCATACGAGTGTTTTGCCTTCATACACAACCCCTAATCCCTTTTTTATCTTTCTTCACTATTATTAAAAGATTTTTAAAAGCAGATATCATTCAATTACCTACGATGATTGTATGAACTTGTATGCATGAGATTACTTCAACTTTTGTCTTGTAATTTTGTCCTCTGGCAAAAGGCTTTTTCTATACAGTCATCGGAATCTATGCATTACCTTGTGTTCATTGTCAGTCTGCCATATACAGCTGTAGTGCCCACCTGTTCCTCTTTCTCTATAGTACTCCTTATCCAGTATTCCTTAAAGAATGCTACGAAGACGCCAGTCATAAGCCCTAGAACCACGGAAATAGTCAGATTCATAGTTTTATTTGGCGATACAGGCTTAGCTGGCGGTACTGCCTTTGAAACTACAATTATACTGGTTTCGCCTACATCCGCAGATTGCTTTATCATTGCCTCCTTATACTTCTGCTGATATGCGTCATATGTCTGCCTTGCCAGTTCCACTTCATGATTAAGCATTTCATATTTTTGCTGCTTTTCAGCATACTCTGCTTGAAGAGTTTCTATCTCCTCCTGGAGTGAGCTGATTTGCTTTTCTATGTTTATTCTCTGTGCTGACAATACAGCAAGATCCACTATAATTTCATTAACTTTCTTTGCCGCTTCCACATATGCTTCATTAATTTCTTCATTTGATAGCTTTAACCCAGCGGTGTCTTCTGTACTCAATCCCAAATTGTCCTTTATTACATCAGATAAAAGTTCATCTTCCAACAAGGTTTTGTTTGTAACAATAGTCGCAGGAGTAGTATCAAGTATGCTTTTTGCTGTGGCAAGTGCTGATGTCATAGCCTCCTCTTCAACGCGTATCCTGGACACTTCCGTCTTAAATTCTGTAAGCTGCGCAAGTTTGGATTCCAACTCCTGTCTCAGTTCTTCAGGACCTCTTGGCTGAGCAAGGAACTCCTTTAGTTCTTCCATAGCTCTATCAAGGTTTTCCTTTTCCTTTTCACTCTGAGATTTTATAAATTGAGCGGAGTTTTCTATCTGCTGCCTGTTTCTCTCTCTAACAAAGCTAGAAAATTTCTCGCTTATGAGATTTGCAACTTTTGCTGCAACATCAGGATCTGTATCCTTCACAGTTACATTTAACAAATTTGTGTTATTTATTGCGCTTACAGTTATTTTATCAGATATTTCTCCAATGGATTTCCCATTCCAACCCATTTCTGTCCGTATGTAGTCAAGTATGGCAGGAGTCTTAACCTGTTCTTTATATGTATCAACCGTCATCAGGGGATATTTTGACAGTGATTCTACTAAATCAAAAATTCTGTTTCCCTCTGTATCTGAAGTTGTTGAGTCAGTAATTGGTGAAATCATAAGCATCGTTTTAGCCTCATAGACAGGATCTATAACAAAAAAAGTTACTATGACACTTACTGTCAAAGAAATTATTGTAAATGTAGCTATTATCCATTTTCCTTTTATTATAGTTTCGATTAATTCTCTTAAACTTAGTTCCTCCACACTGACCACCCTTCTCATTTGTTTTTAAGAAAATTTAATATCCTATTTCCATTATCGTAATTTTTGTATTTAATCCTTACCGTAAAGCTAAAAACAGGCATAAAAATTAGACAGGTTGGAGTACATTTATTCCTAACTCAACGACTCTTGGTTCCCCCATAAAACTTAACAATACCTGCGCCCTGCCTTTTCTTCTGTTAATCCTCAATATCCGGCCTTCCATCGAAACAAGAGGACCGTCTACTACAACAACTCTCCCGTCTTCCATTAAAACATCTGAAAAACCTATAACTTCACTATTACATATCAGCCTGCTTATAATTTCCATCTCATTCGGCTCTATCCTGGCTGGTTCGCGCCCGCTGCATAATAACTTAAAAAGCCCGGGCACATTTTTAAACCCATAATATTCTTCTACATCTATTTTACCATTTACCAGTACATATCCAGGAAAAAGAGGCCTTATGACATATGACCATACTCCGCCCTTTCTTTCTCTCAGCTTTCGCTTGGGTACAATTATTCTGAATTTATTTTCAAACCTATATTCAAGCCTTTCTTTAACTTTATTCTCTTGGCCTGATTTTACAAATACCGCATACCAATTACTATTAAAAACAATTTTATCCATTATGTCTCACGTACTCTTTCTGACAATATGTATAGTCTTAGTAGTATTTTGATTATATTAATCATATTGTCATATGCTTTCTAATATATGAACATGTAAATATTTAGACATATATCTACAATTTTATTATACTATTTTCTACATTAATTAACATTTTATAAAACCATACCTGATATGTCAAATAATACAAGCTTGTAAATAATGGCATAAGTAAAAAAATCCGTCTAATACTGCGGTATCTTAAAGTTTTTTCAATTATTATCGTTTAGAACGGTAATTTTAGGCTATGTTAAACTATTTTATAAAACGAGTTTGTGAATAAAAAGATAGACCAATAAGATAGCCCAATAGAAGTGACTTGAAGGGATAGGAGGAGGACATATTTCATTTTTTTAGAGCAATATTAAATTAGGACAATATTAAACTGAGAGCAAGTTTTCCTAAGCAAGCTGCAAAATGAAACAACGTGGTCCATTTACGTACAATATAAAGAGACCGGGAATACTCCCGGTCTCTTTTATTTAGGATAATTATTAGTCAGTAACAATAACCTTGAAGGATATTGTCTTGCCATTCTTAGTTACAGCTACTACGTTGAATGCATCGCCTGCTTCGAGCGTCTTTAGAGTTTTACCCTTTGGCAGGTTAGACTCTTGATAATAACTGTAGTCAGAATCATTTTCTTTTACTTCTTTACCGTACTGGTCTATTGCCTTAACAGCATCTTTTACAAGTGCTATAAGAGCATTATCCTTAGTAATCTCTTTAACTGAAACTGATACTAATTCGTCGCCTTCTTTAGTAGCTATACCGTTAGTAACAAGTTCAAGTTTATCAATTGCAGGAACATCACTTGATATAGTTATGTTCTTAGTAAGAACAACAGGTCCGGTTTCTCCAAATACATTTACTATAACAGGAATGTCCTTAGTTGTAGCTTTATCAGCATAGTCATCTCTTGTTGATGAATATACAGTATTTGATACACTATCGTATCCTACAAACTTATCGTTAATAATTACACTGTAGAAATCTTTAGGAATTACAACTTTAGTTCCATCTGCCATTAAACCGTTAACTTTTACTTCAACTTCGTATTTGCCAGCTTCGCCATAGTCAGTATTTTCATAAGTCTTGCCAAGGTCAGCAAGCTCGTATGAAGCAATGTCAGCTTTTTCTACTACTTTTGCAGTAAATGTGTAGCTGCTGTTCTTAACTACTGCATTTTCACTATCTATCAGCTTCAATGTGATAGTTGCGGAACCTTTTGCTACTCCATTGATTGCTACACCATCGCTATCAATGTCTGCAGCATCTTTGTTGTCATCAAGTGATACTTTAGCTTTATCTGATGTTTCAACACTAATTGTGTATCCACTAAAGTCGTCTAAATCAACTTTTCTGCCATACTGGTCGTTTATAACGACATCGTCAGCTTCCAATGTTGCTGAAGCACCTATAGCATATACCTTGCTGAAATCGCCTATACCTGCAACTACTGAAGGAACAGCAGGTTTCTTAGCGTTAATTGTGAGAGTTACGAATTTCTGTGTTCCAGTGATAGCAGTTATTAAGATAGTGCCTTCCTCAGGTTTAGTTCTCTTATCGCTGAGTACTAATTCATCTTTACCTGTTACATAGTTCTTCACAAACTTAATTTCTATATCGGATGATGTGTTGAAAGTAACTTTGCCATCGAGATTGCTGGTCATTTCGTTACCAAACTGATCGAGAGCTGTATATTCTATCTTAACATCCTTATCTCCTGCAGCAAACAGTGAAGGAGCAACCATCTTAAATTCATCAACTTTTGAAGCTTCAGCTACTACAACATCGAAAGTAGCTCTCTTACCGTTAGCCAGTGACATTACACTGATTTGTGAAGTACCAGCTGTATAACCTTTTTCATCATAAGGTATAACTTTCATTGTAACCTTATTGTCGCCTTCTGGTGCGAGGTTAGGAGTGTAAGTTACTTTTCCTGAACCATCACTAATTCTTTCTACTGTTGCAACAGAAGGATTTGAAATAGATACTGACAAGTCTTCTTGTACTACGTCAGCATCATCCATTACATTACCGTATTGGTCTTTTGCTTCAACTACGATGTAGAAGTTTGCAGTTTTGCCTGCAACTAATTCCTCATCGTCAGGATTGTATATCTTAGTTAAAGCAATTTCAGCTACTCTTGCTTCTGAACCAACTGTTAATTGTCCATTAACAAATACCTGTGTAGCCTGGTGAATGATGTTTACATTTATCTTTTCACCAACAGAGAAGTCAGAAGTATTTTTTACTAAAGCAGTACCACCGGATACAGGATTTGTTACGGTACCTTTTCCAGGATAAACGTATACTGCTTCATCATCTGAAATATCTTCACCATACTGGTTCAATACTTTATAACCAATTGTAATCTGATCAGTTTCTCCTCTTACCAATGGAGCTGTATCACTTGTAAATTCGATCTTTGCTACTTTCTCATCTTCTACGTCTACTGACAATGTGACATCTTCTCCAAGGCCCTTAACAGTAATATCATAAGTGCCTTGTGTAAGCTGTGATGCCATCTCTAATTCAGCTGATTTCTTGTCTTCAGCGAAAGTAACTGTTTTGATGTTAGCAACAGCGCTTCCCTTCTTTACAGAGAAACTAACTTTGCTTTCATCAACAGCACTACCGAAAGTAACTGTGAATTTCTTTGCTCCTGTAGCTTGTGCAGAAACTTCTACCTCTTCAATGAGGCCAACTTCTACAGCGAGATCTTCATCGATAACGCCAGCATCGATGAGTTTCTCTATAAGAGTTTTACCATCTTTGCATGTAGCAAGGAGCGCTTCAACAGTTATCTCAGCAACATCATTAGCTGTGAGATAAGTTTTGTTCTCGAAGTCTGCAGCACTTGCAAGACCTTTTGATGCTGCAAATTCAAGTACGTCAGCCCATTCAAAATCTGTTCCCTGCTCATAACCCAAAGCAACGAGCATTACTTTGAAGTATTCCTGAGCTTCTACTTTTTTCAGAGGCATAAAGTTGCCCTCAGATCCAACAAAGCCGAGATCCGGATTAGCATAAAGGTAAGCTAAAACAGCTCTTCCTTCAGCATATTTGATCTCATCTGCATCGGCAAAATTTTCAGTACCTTCGAATGCATTAGCCTGTGCTTCAAGGCCACGCAGTCTAAGGAACATAATTGCCATCTGATGTCTTGTTAATTCAGTTGCCAGATATTCATCTGTAACTGTTCCAGTTGTGCCTTTGAGCATTCCAAGTGCTTCGCATATTTCAGCAGCAGTCTTGGTCTCAGCGGCGAATGCAGGAACCATCATTGTTGCGAGCATAGCAACTGTAATGATTACTGCGAAAAGCTTCTTGAGATTCCTCATACTCTCAAATCCTCCTCTAGATTTTTTGGGGAACAGGCTATTATCTATATATAGAGTCGAGCTACGCCTATCCCCTGGATCAATAGCCCAACCTTTATACCAATTTGCTCAAAGCGGACATACAATACCCGCCTTGAATTCAAATTGATTATATCACCGCCATTTTTACCAGTCAACATATCAAGGCCAAGTGTAAAGAAACTGTAACAGAATTGAAATAAAGCGTGTCTTCTACCAACTCTTTATTCCCGATACGCTCACAGGTATAATGGCGATTGATATCATTAATATGTTGCTCAATCCGTGGGGAAAGTTAGTTATTATAGCAGGGAAATATAAATATGTAAGAGAAATTAAATATCTAATGTATTAAATTCTCTCCCCCAGATTTTAGCAATAAAATTATACCACGTAAATTCAGTTATTTCAATGGTTTTGTACGGGCTAAATATGAGAAGAGGTAAATGAAAAACTAAACTCTGATTACCAATAATAAAATAATGTAACAAGCATTAATTCTGCTTAAAAAGAAAAACCGGCATCCATTTGCCGGCTTTTCTTACGCTGTAAGAGGATGTTACTTTGAGCCAATGCTCCGTTCTGCTATTTCTATTGCCTTCTTGACTATATTTCCGCAGTCCCTTGATGTTACAGAGCCCCAGCCCTCAGTTCTGACCGTATCGTAGACTCCAAGTTCCTTTGCAATCTCAGCCTTTAACTCTTCCGACATTAAGCTTCCACGTCTACTCACAGTGATTCCTCCTTATTCTGAAGGTGGTTTTTCCCGCCTTCATTTTTTCGCGCATACATATTATCTGCTTTTTATAAAATTTAATACCCATCTGCTATTGAAGGTTACATTTTTTGATTTATGTTAATATACTGTTAATAGTTGATATGCTAATTAGCTAATCGTACCTTATATTACAGATAGGTGGTGTATCATGTCTTTTTCAGCAAGAGAACTTTTTGCACGCATGATAAAATGTGAAGCAGGCGGCGAAGGCGAAAATGGTATGAAAGCTGTGGCAACGGTAATAATGAACAGAGTTCATATTCCCTATGGCGAATATCAGAGAGTTGGCCTGGGAGACCTGAGAAGAGTTTTGGAACAGCCATATCAATTTACATGTATGATGCCGACAGTTTACGGTGAGACAAATCCACAGACTGTATGGAGCTGTCCTCCTGAGCAAATTCACTATGATATAGCAGACTGGGCTTTGGCCGGTAACCAGCTTTCAGGAGCTGCTGATTGTTTATGGTATTATAATCCATTCAGTCCAGCATGTGAAGACTATTTCCCGCGCAACCGTACAGGAAGTTATTTCAATAGAATAAACCAGCACTGCTTTTACCAGCCTACACCTTTATATGCCCAAACATGACGGTTGCCAGTTATTATTTTGCTCAAATTATTAATGAAGTACAAACTAATATAGCACAAGGACATACAAGGACCAGTATAAAATTTATATATTTTATGAAAGGTGGTGAAAAGCCGTTATTGTAAAACTTAATACAGATACGTTTTTTAAATACGTTTGTTCACAATAGTTTTACATGACGGTTATTATATGTTTTCAACAAATTCGAATTGTAATTCTCTAACGTCTGACACAGTTACATCTTATGAAACATACAGACAAAATAATCAGATTCCTTTTCAACAGGCACAAATTCAACAACCTCAGCTTCAGATGCCTACAGGTATACCGACAGGTCCGTCCCCAATACCCTTAAACGGTGTAGCACAAATGCAGGCAACCCCCGGCCAGCAGATTCCACAGACTCTTCAAAGTACCATGTTTATTCCGGGGTTCCTCAGAACTCAAATTGGCAGAACAATAAGGGTAGAGTTTCTCATTGGTACAAACGGTCCATTGGTTGACCGAACCGGTGTCCTTCTTGGTGTAGGGGCAAGCTATATTCTGCTCAGACCAATTAATTCCGATGACATAATGTTATGTGATCTGTTTTCAATAAAATTTGTCAGCATCATATTATAAATGCTTATTAATGAAACACCATATAACAATGAAAACATAATATAAAATAAAACATCTATAAAATGAAATCATCATGCAAAAGAATGTCTAAATAATAACTTATAAAACAAATTTCATATTATATTAAAATATATGTAAAATATGGGGACGGCCGTGTCCCCATATAACTTTTTATTCAAAGTTTTTTCAATCTGCTTATCCAATATTCTATTTACGTTTACCCAACACTCTGTTTATGCAAAATCTATTTATCCAACATTTCAGGTTTTGCAGGTCTTGATATTTCCGACAGGGCTTCAGAAGCTTCCATATCAAAACGTGTATCTGCTGCCACATCTCCCAGGGCGACTATTCCCACAAGCATATTATTTTCTACGACAGGAAGCCTGCGCACCTGCTGTTTTGACATTATTTCTGATACGTCTTTAACATCCATATCCGGAGTTGCGGTAACAACCTGTGAAGTCATAACATCTTTTACAGCTGTAGACTGTGGATTATTTCCATGGGCTACATTTCTCACTACAATGTCTCTGTCAGTTACAATTCCTATAACTCCGTTCTGATCGCAAACAGGTATAGATCCAACATTATGCTTTTGCATAAGTCGTGCTGCATCAACTACAGTTGACATTGGATTGACATAAGCAACATTTTTGGTCATTATATCCTTTACCTTCATTAATATTTCCTCCTTTGTCGCTTAATCATATTTAGTTTATCCACAGTTTTTTTATTATAAACAGACAGCTGTTGTACAGGGCAGCACATAATTCTTACTTATATAACTTTTAGAATTTTTATTAAACATTTATAAACAATGTAATTTTTAAATTTTTGAATCATGTGAATCAATTTTTATCCACAGTAAACGAATTTTTTCCACGAGTTTTACACAGGTTATAAACAAAAGGTGAATAATAACAAATAAATAGGTTAAACTACAAGTACCCGGATTTATTTGCCACAAATAGGTACAATCCAGCAGTTGCATGATTTTGAAGTTATTTTATTGTGAAGTTGTATTAAGAAAATATAGAAAGTATATAAGAAGTTATATTAAGTTATATTAAGAAAGTATATAATTTGAACGATGATTATCCACTCCTGAGGAAATAAATTCACCGCTAAATCCACAAGATTGTGGATAATTATTTTCCGTGGTAATCCCAGCAGCCCTTTATTCATGCGGGTTTTCAAATTTTCATTTATGTAAATCCACAGGAGGTTAAAATAATGTGGATAATTTTAAAACTTATCCACAAGACGTCATTACAACTTATCAACATAATATTATAAAAATATTACTCATTTAACAGGGTTTTCTGCTATCCTGATATAACTCTGATATTGTATTGATGCCATTTCTTACATTTTTGCTTTCACACTGCGTTTGCCGCTTATTGCACCGAAAAATGCATATCCTGCCGGCGACACTATAAAAAGTGCAAGAAGTACACCAACTATACCAGCTGTAGCAAACATTTTCTGTTCATAATAAATAAGAAGAGAATTCACAACCACCCATATGCACAAGTTAATAATTGATATTGTTTTCAGCCTTTTTCTTCTAACCGGGTTTACTATTGGTTTATATGGCGTGTCTGAAGGGGCATATTTTATTAATACAAATAAAGCCATGAAAAATACTATACCTGTCAGAATTGATAAAAGCAATGTACTTAGCTGTGGGCCTACATATTTGGCAATGAACCCTGCACCAATAAAAAGAACCAGAGAAGTAATTAGGCACCTGTCAAACTTGTCCATATGATAACCGCCCGCTACTGTTCTAATAAAGCCAAAGAACACTAAAGTAGAAATTACAGGTATCAGCACTCCAGCTATGTATGATAATACCAGGAATATAATTACTTTAACTATTCCTCCAATCAGTATCTGAAAACCATAATAATATACCCGTCTTTGTTCATGGCTTTCATTCAATTGTTGAGTAAGGAAATTTGCACATTTATATGACCAAGCATCAATAAACCTCACAGCACTAACCTCTTTTCATAAGTAATATAATGATATAATAATATAAAATGATATAGTATAATTAATAATGATATAACATGATGATGATATAAATTATATATAAAATAAAATACAATATACTTGATACCTTTTTCTATATTATTTCATATTATATAACATTTTTACTAATTTTCCAACTTTTTATTTTCGTCCTCTTCAGAATCAGCATCTCAAAATAGCTAATGTATCAAATAATGAATGGTGCACTGTAAAGGCCGCTTTTATCCACAATTAATACAGCAAGAAAATCTAATATTGTAAATAAATCCTCAAATATACTGTAAATAAACCTATACTGTAAAAAAATCCCCGAATATGACAAAACCCTGTGCTGTTCGCACAGGGCTCTGATATATTTCTGGCAGAGACCTACTTTCCCGGGCCGTCTCCAGCCAAGTATCA
>ENA-UPAD01000529-UPAD01000529.1-bioreactor-metagenome-genome-assembly--contig:-NODE-529-length-52116-cov-146.195982_pt1 | contig 52116 bp, 49 predicted proteins | sample MGYA00238179_ERZ772710 | MGnify/ENA primary metagenome ERZ772710 (study PRJEB29004, sample SAMN07631245) | bioreactor metagenome | isolation source: Switchgrass digestor | place: USA: Dartmouth...
AAAGTTAATATTGATATATCTATTGTCACAGTAATTGTGACCTTTGATGGTGGAGGTGAGGGGAGTCGAACCCCTGTCCGAAACCGTATCCGCAAGAGCATCTCCGGGTGCAGTTCATGTTTTAACATTCCCTCCGCTGTACGCCCATGAACAGGCTTACAGCTTCAGTAGCTTCATTTTGTCATGCACGGCTCAAAGCTTTGCCGTGTCACGTTCACCACTGGTCGACGCCCCATCGCGGGCCGTGGTCCTCCCGCGCGGGACGGCAGCCTTTAATTAGGCTGCGAGAGCCAACTTGTTATTGTCAGCACTTATTTTTTTCTCTCGTTTTTTAAAGTGGCCAACGAGAATCCACTACCCGCTTCTCTTACTTCAACAGCCCCGTCGAAACCTTGACACCCCCGTTGAAAGTAAAAAATGTGCTGCACAATGATTATACCATATCCGGCTCCGTATAGACAGAGTGGGTTATTTCCTGCTTACCTGTTGTATTCCTTCATCCTGCGGTCTATCTCCCTGGCCGCGTCCCTCCTGGCGATGTCCTGGCGCTTGTCGTAGAGCTTCTTGCCGCGGCATACCGCAAGCTCCACCTTCACAAGCCCCTTCTTGAAATAAAGGCTCAGGGGAATCAGCGTAAAACCCTTTTTCTGGGTCAGCCCAATCAGCTTGTTGATCTCGTAGCGGTTCAGCAATAATTTGCGCACCCGCAGGGGATCGTGATTGAACCGGTTGCCCTGATCATAGGGGCTGATATGCATGCCCTGGATAAAAACCTCACCGTCTTTGATGACGGCATAGCTGTCCTGAAGGTTGGCACGGCCCAGGCGCAGGGATTTGACCTCGGTTCCCGTGAGGGCAATCCCGGCTTCAAAGGTTTCCTCTATGAAATAATCATGCCTTGCCTTTCTGTTCTGTACGATCACTTTTCCGCCTTCGGGCATCGCGTGCTTCTTCCCTTCCAGGTATTGTCATGCTCCTTGCCGGAGAGAGACAAAAAGCCTCCACCGCATGGAGGCATGATCTAGTATACAACCGTTAAACCTGTTCGTCAAGTAAACTTGGGAACGAGGCGTTTATTGCCTGAAGAATATGAGCCTTCTCTGCAGACTAGTCAGACGCCTTGTCCTGCGGGTTAGACTCAAAAAGGCCACGGACGTCCACTACGGGTTCCACGAACAGTATACCCTTGCCCGGCTCCTCAAGATGAAGTTCCTGGTACAATGCGTCCGCGACTTTTTCGACCAGCTCGTCCGGTATCAGGATCAGGACCAGTTCTTTCTCGGGTTCGATTTCCATGCCGAAAAGCTTTTCGGTGTATTCCGCGCCGGCAGCCCGACCGTGCATGATGGTGCCACCTCTGACACCTGCCTTGCGGGCTATTTCCATGACATCTTCGCCCATACCGCGGTCAACGACCACTGTCAGTTTCTTATACATACGCATACCCTCTTCCTTCATAGCTTGTTCCGTATTTCCGCTTTCCTGCGTTTTGCCGGGCCTGCAACCGGCCATAACCACCGGAGTGGTGAAGGCAATGCCATGACCGGGCTCATGGAGTTGAAGCTCTGCAGTAAAGAAATCCAGCATCTCCTTTGTCTGTTCTTTCTCCAGCAGGAAGCTGATGATTTCCTTCTTCTGGCTCTTAATGCCCAGCAGGTGCAAAACTGAGCTTTTCACGGTGCCTCTGCCCAGGGTTATGATACCGCCGCAGATGCCTTTTTCCCTGGCGAGATGGATGCACTTGTGGCATTGGTTGTCACTTAGGATAAGCGTCAGAATTTGATGCTCCGTATCCTGTGTTTCCATTTGCATTTCCATGACTACTGACTACCTCCGACAGATTGCTTATTGCTTATTTTTAAGTGCACTTTGCGTCATCTTGCGGGCTTTGGCCTGATAGAGCGCGCCAAGCAGTTCAATTGCAACGATGGGCATCATTGCAACGATGGCTATCATACCAAACCCGTCCGTTACCACATCGGCGGTGGGCACCTGCGCAGCAATGCCCTGGACAAAGGCAAGGGAGAAGGTGGCTGTCATAGGTCCTGAGGCAACACCGCCTGCATCAAAGGCCATACCGACAAACAAGTCCGGTATGAAGAAGGCCAGGATCACGGCAAGGCCAAACCCGGGCAGCAGATACATCCATAGCTGAATATCGGGTATGAGGATCCGCAGGGCGGACATGAAAATGGACATTCCCACTGACACGGACAGGAAGATGAGCACCAGGGTTCGGTTGACAGAACCGCCGGTGATATCTTCCACCTGGTGGGTTAAAACAAGTACAGCGGGTTCGGCCAGTACCGTTGTGAGCCCAAGCAACAATGATACCAGCAAAACCGGAAAATTGGAATCCATGGCGGCAAGTTTCTTTCCCAGCTGGGCGCCCACTTCCATGAAACCGCCGTTTACACCCAGCAAGAATATGATAAGACCGACAAGGGTGAAGACAAGACCGCGGGAGATATCGATGACCTTGTTCTTCCTGTGTTTGAAGAAGAATATCTGGAACAGGATATACACGACAATAATGGGAAGCAGAGACAGAAAAGCCTCCCAGGCTATGGTGCGCAGCTTGTCTCCATAGGCCTCCAGCATGTTGGCGGTAGAAATCTCGGCTTCCGGCAATGTACCTTCCAGCTTCTTGATATCGAGAAAAATACCCGTTATCAGAACCCCGAGGATCGCACCGGCCGAGGCAATGCCTACCAGGCCGAAGCTGTCGGCTTCTCCCATCTTGCTGTCCTTCTTTAAGGCCGAGACACCGGCTGCCAGCGCAAGCATGAAGGGGACCGTTACCGCGCCGGTGGTTGCACCCGAGGCATCGAATGCAATAGCCAGAAAATCAGCCGATGAGAACTGGGACAGGATAAAGATCAGAAAATAAACGCCTGCGAATACATATTTCAGCCGGACGCCCCTGAGAATGCGCAACATGCCAAGTGTCATCATCATGCCAATACCAATGGAAACAACCACGACCAGCAATGTATTGTCAAACTGGCCGGAAGTCACGCTGGCTACCTGCTTGGCCAGGATGTGCAGATCCGGCTCTGCGTAGGATATAAAGAAACCCAGTATCAAGCTGAATGTCAGCAGCACTGCATAACTGTTGGAACGGGTTATGGTATTGCCTATGCCTTGTCCGATGGGCTCCAGTCCCTGATCGATACCAAAGAGAAATATTGTCAGGCCGAGGATGACCAGGGCCGAACCTATCAGAAAAGCAACAAGCATATCCGGTTCCAGCGGACTTATGGTAAAGTGAAGTATCAGAACAATAAGCGTTATGGGCAATACGGATGTCAGGACTTCTTTAAGTTTTGCAGTTATTTCGCTCAAGTCATCACCCCTATGTAGTTATGAGTTGTAAAGATATGTTTATCTTTTTTACCCTGGCACATCCGGGTATTGCTCAGAATACAGAATCCAGCCTATGATGCCTGCACGTAATGCTTCATTTGAGTTTCAGGATTGTGCTTTCAGCCGACAGTGCATGATATGCGTATAAACAGCATGATTAGACCAGTGCAGGCTGGGATGAGCCTTTAAATCAACCAGAAACATTATAGCATAAAAAAGGGGAAACTTTCGATGCGCAATCTTCATGATTTCTGCTGATTTAATTGCCGAATGCTTTGGCAATTGATCAAACCGGACGGCCCCGGCATGGCTATCCTATGCCCGGAATCTGCTTGGCGCTTTGGAAACATGCGGTTGGCAAAGGGGCGCGTGTGATTGCTGTTGCGCACTTTTCAATTCCCAACCATATTCTAGAAAATTATAGCAAGCTATAGTATAATGCATCGATAAAGGAATATTTTGAATGGTACAGGGGGCTTTTATTGCCCGGCCTTCTTCGCATGAGGAGGTGAGTTCACAATGAAACGCTAGGACAGTCATATGTTCAACCTGGAAGTTCCCATTGGACTGTTTAACCGGTATACGGAAACCGGTATCAAGGGATTGGCGTTTGTCAGGGAAATAGAGATTTTTGCTATGGAATAATCTCCATTGGCATATGTATGGTGCAGAGTGCAAAACGGAAATTTTATAACCCGAGGAATCGTACCGTGTTGTAAAAAATAGTGTTATAAATGCAACTGTGTTATCATAAACATGGTAGAAGGGGAGTTAATTTCTCCCCTTCAGCTTAGAGGACTTCGTCTTCTTTATCTTGGATATTTCCTGCACTTGTTTGGCCGCTGTCAGGGGTAATACCAAGAGCTGAGCGAAGTCCTTTACTGTTTTTATCATTGTATTCCCTCCCTTTCTATATTTTGTCACTATATTATATTGATGGAGGCTCAAAAAAAGAAGTAGAACTTTTATTGTATATGGAGAATTTTGCAGGCGGATTTATGCATGGTGGCAGGAAAGCAAGTGCTGGCAGGGTATAGAATAGAATGGGAGGATATGGCATGGAAGTGTCCTGAACATGCCCGGAAAATGATGGTTTAGTTGCCTTCATGCGCTGAGAAAACAGGACGCGTCTCATCCAAATAACCGAGCGTTACCCGGGCATGGCGAACCACCCTGGTGGTGCCCGGATCTTGGGGGATTATCTCTTTTCATGCTGAACCATGATGAAGAAAGAAATGAGGGAAAAGAAAAAACCGCTCAAGTTGAGCGGTTTTTCTGGTACACCATCAGGGACTCGAACCCTGGACTCCCTGATTAAGAGTCAGGTGCTCTACCAGCTGAGCTAATGGTGTATATTCTGTTCTGTCGAAGTCCGTCCGACAGTTTTATATTATAACGAGTGTACATGCCGTTGTCAATAACCTATTGCGGATGTTTTTGGTAACATTTTATTACATTTATGGGAGATGTATTATAAACAACCTGCCTCCGCATGGCCGGGCAATATGCCGCTACCCAGGGCCCGGGAGGCAGGCTTTGAAGGAGAGCGGTATCTTTGGTGGCGTAACCGCTTTGGGCAGCATCCGCATTCTCAAAGTTGACTGACTGCGTTTTCAAGCTGGGTGAGGGCCTGCTCCAGGATAGCCCTTGGGCACGCGATGTTGATGCGCTGGAATCCTTCGCCGCCGGCTCCGAACATGGTTCCGGAATCCAGCCACAGTTTTGCTTTGTTCACGATAAGGTCCTCAAGGGCATTGTCGTCCAGGCCAAGGGCGCTGCAATCGAGCCATACCAGGTAGGTGCCTTCAGGCTCCACAAGCTTGATCCGCGGCAGCCTTTTCTCAAGGAATTCCCGTAGGTAATCCAGATTGCTCTTAAGGTACTTTTTAAGTTCCTCAAGCCACGGGCCGCCATCCCTGTAGGCCGCGCGGCAGGCCACAATGCCCATGATATTGGGCTGGCTGTAGCCGCTTCTGGTGATTTCCTGCTTAAACTTTCGCCGGATGGCCTGGTTGGCGATAAAGATGTTGGAAATCTGCAGGCCCGCCAGGTTGAAGGTCTTGGTGGGCGCCGTGCAGGTGATGGTGATGTCTGAAAACTCTGGCTTCAGATTTACGAACACCTGGTGTTGGTAGCCGGGGTAGGTAAAATCGGCATGGATCTCGTCGGCTATGACGATAACCCCATGTTTCAAACAGATATCACCAAGCCTGATGAGCTCTTCCCGGGTCCAGACCCGGCCTACCGGATTGTGCGGGCTGCACAGGATGAAGAGCTTTACCTTGTTCCGGATGATTTTTTCCTCGAAGTCCTCAAAATCGATGGTGTACTTACCGTTCGAATAGACAAGCTGGTTGACGACCAGCTTTCGCCCGTTCGCCCGTATGGAGCCGGAGAAGGGGTAATAGACCGGTTCCTGGATAAGTACCGCATCGCCCTGGTTGGTGAGGCTTCGGATGGCAGCGCAGATGGCGTATACCACACCGGGGGTTTTTACGAGCCATTCGGGCCTGATGTGCCAGCCGAATTGCCTGGAAAACCAGTCGTGCAGCACTTCAAAATAATCTTCCCGGGTATCCGAATAACCGAATATGCCGTGCCGGCTTTTCTCCACCAGGGCCTCTATCACGCAGGGCGGGGTCCTGAAATCCATGTCGGCCACCCAAAGGGGCAGGACGTCCTCGGGCAGGCCCCGCCTTACGGCAAAGTCGTATTTTATGGAATCCGTGTTTTGGCGGTCAATGATGGTATCAAAAGTTTCTTTCAAAGCCTATTCCTCCTCAAATGCCTGCTCCAGATCGCGTATCAGATCCTCCGGGCTTTCCAGTCCCACCGAGAGGCGCAGCAGCCTTTCATTGATGCCTTTTGCCTCGCGCTCCTCCTTGGGGATGTCGGCATGGGTCTGGAGCATCGGATAGGTGATCAGGGTCTCGACGCCGCCCAGGCTCTCGGCATACTGGATCAGGGAGACCTTTGAAAGCACCCGGACCGCAGTTTCCTCCGAGTCGGTTTCAAAGGAGATCATGGAGCCAAAACCGGTTCCCTGGCGCTTTGAAACCTCATAGTCCGGATGGGAGGGAAGGCCTATGTAGTGCACCGCCTTAACCTTTTTGTGGCCCTGAAGCCATTGAGCGATCTTCATGGCGGAATCCTGCTGCCTGTCCATGCGCACGGCCAGGGTTTTGATGCCGCGGATGATCAGCCAGCTGTCGAAGGGGGCGAGGCAGCCGCCAATGGTCTTGTATATAAACCGGAGCCGCTCCGAAAGCCCGCTGTCCGCCACCACCAGAAAGCCTGCCAGGGTGTCGTTGTGTCCGCCCAGGAACTTCGTTCCGCTGTGGATGACGATATCGGCACCCAGGGCCAGCGGTTTCAGATAATAGGGCGTCAGGAAGGTGTTGTCCACGATTAAAAGCAGGTTATGGCTTTTGGCAAGGCGCGCTACCGCCGCGATGTCGGTGACATGCATCATCGGATTGGTGGGCGTCTCAATGAATATGGCCTTTGTTTCAGGCCGGATATGGGCCTCGATTTGGGAGATGTCCGACGTATTTACCAGGCTGAAACGAAGACCGTTTTTCTCCGAGATGTTGTAGAACAGCCTGTGGGAACCGCCGTAAAGATCATCGGAGGCGATGATGTGGTCCCCGGGCGAGAAAAGCTCCATGAGCGCGGCAATGGCAGCCATGCCGCTTGAGAAGGCCATGGCGTCAACACCGCCTTCCAGCTTCGCCACCGTCATTTCAAGGTGTTCCCTGGTGGGGTTCTGGAGCCTGGAATAGTCATAACCGGTGCTCAGACCCACACCCGGATGGGCAAAGGTGGCCGACTGGAAGATGGGCACGCTGATGGCGCCGGTATTGTCATATTTGCGGTCATGTCCATGTATGCAGAGGGTACTGAAATCCATACGTCTCACCCGACTTTTAAATAAAAAACATAAATCCCTGGTCGGCTTTATGCTTTTCCACTTCACTGACCAGGTCGGAAAGGGTTATTTTCTCAAGCGCACTTTTTACCGCGCTGTCAAGCGCATCGAACACGGTGGCCCGCATGGCTGTGTCGATCTCAGGTGCGTTGAGCTTCACGGTTTCCTCGGCAGGCTCAAAAAGGGATGTCTCCACAGCCGATAAAACATCGTAGACGGTTGTCTGCCGTGGTGACCGTGCGAGCTGGTAGCCTCCCTGGGCGCCCTTTACCGAATTGACGATGCCGCCCCTTTTCAGGAGGGAGAAGACCTGCTCCAGGTAGATCTTGGATATGCCGAGCTTTTCGGAAATGCTGATCACGGTGATGTATTCCCCGCTGCTGTAGTTCTCGGCCATATTGATGGCAGCAGCCAGCGCGTAACGCCCTTTAGCCGATATTCTCATCTGTCCATCCTTTCCTTTCCAAAAACATCAAGACAATTAATTCATACTTTTAATATATAAATAATATGTAAGAAATGGATGGTTGTCAATACCTATAAATCCTATATAGATTATCAAAAAATATGATTTGGCCTATTGACATCACCAGCCAATAGGATTATAATGGCTATATCATAGTAAACATATATGAATTATATCAATGGCATCTTAATCAAGGAGGTAATATTATGCCGAAAATCTATAAGAACCTTGTTGACCTCATTGGAAAGACCCCGCTTCTGGAATTGACCAGGTATGAGAAGAAATACGATCTGAAGGCAACCGTTATTGCCAAGCTCGAGTACTACAACCCGGCAGGCAGCGTTAAGGACAGGATCGCCAAGGCCATGATCGAAGACGCTGAAGCAAGGGGCATCTTGAAGCCCGATTCGGTCATCATTGAGCCCACCAGCGGTAACACCGGTATAGGCCTTGCTTCCGTGGCTGCAGCCCGCGGTTATCGCATCATCCTCACCATGCCTGAAACCATGAGCATTGAGCGCAGGAACCTTTTGAAGGCCTATGGTGCGGAGCTCGTCCTCACCGAAGGTTCAAAGGGTATGAAGGGCGCTATTGCCAAGGCCGAGGAACTGGCAAAAGAGATACCCAATGCCTTCATTCCGGGCCAGTTTACCAACCCGGCTAACCCCGCTATCCACAAGGCAACCACCGGTCCCGAGATCTGGGAGGATACAGATGGCAAGATTGACATCTTTGTGGCAGGTATCGGTACAGGCGGTACCATCACCGGAGCAGGCGAATTCCTGAAGTCGAAGAATCCGAATTTACATATCGTTGCCGTTGAGCCGGCCGGTTCCCCCGTGCTTTCCAAGGGAACACCCGGTACCCACAAGATCCAGGGCATCGGCGCAGGCTTTGTGCCTCAGGTTTTGAATACCAAGATCTATGACGAGATCATTACGGTCGAAAATGAAGATGCATTTGCGACCGGCCGCGACCTTGCAAAAACAGAAGGTCTGTTGGTTGGTATATCCTCCGGTGCTGCGCTCTGGGCCGCGACCCAGGTTGCCAAGCGTCCCGAAAACGCAGGAAAGAATATTGTCGTTGTGCTGCCCGACACCGGCGAACGTTATCTTTCCACCCCCCTGTTCTCGGAATAAGCGTGTTGCGGCTGGCGCAGCATCCCATTTCTTAAATCCACCCAAACAATATTTGATACATATCCATTCAAGGGTTACTCGCAAAGGCAGACATCAACAGGTTGTCTGCCTTTGCTGTACATGGCCGTTTTCCCTGTTTTTTGCCTGTGAGGGGACGGTTTGATGTCAGGAGGGATAGCTATGGTTAAAAACAGGCTTATAACCGGCATCTTGTTCCTATTGCTGGGTGTGTTCATTGCTTTTGGTCCCATAACGGTTTTCCCGGTCTGCGGTGTACATACGATGAAGGAAACCGCGACGGAAAGCGCGGGGAAGATGGATGGGCATAATAGCGAAGGGAGTATCCAAACTGTCGGCAGTACCGGTGATCATACTGCCTCGGCCGCCGCGGCAAGCAAGGTGATGAAATGCCATTGGACTGCCCGGGCCGAACTCGGTGTAGGCTTGGTCATCGCTTTGCTTGGCCTGCTTCTGCTCATCTTCAGGTCGGTACAGGTAAGGATCGGGCTGAGCATAGCACTGGGGCTTAACGGCATTCTCGCACTTTTGATCCCCACAGTGCTGATCGGTGTTTGCGGTAATGTGAAAATGACCTGCCGATCGCTCACCCTGCCGGCCCTGGTCATTCTGGCCTCAGTGATTACTGTTGCCGCAGCGGCCAATGCGTTCTATCTGTACCACTTCAACCGCAAGGGGCAGGTCGGGACATGAAGCAGACGCCATTGACCAATGGACGCTTGTCATTTTATAGCTTAAAACGAAGGCCGTTTCGAGCAGCCTGTCTCATCCTTATCGTCACCATCCTGGCTTTCACTCTGTTCGGGGGCTCCGTTCTGACGGCTAGCCTGGAAAACGGCATGAACAGTATGAGCCAAAGGCTGGGCGCCGATCTGATGGTGGTTCCCGAAGGATATAAAGCGGATATGGAAGAGGTTCTCCTGAAAGGAGATCCGTGCCATTTCTATTTCAGCCCGTCCATCGCGCAGCAGGTGGCGCAGATTGAAGGCGTCGCCCAGGTGACCGCCCAGTTCTTTCTCACATCCCTTTCAGAGTCCTGCTGTTCCGCGCAGGTCCAGCTCATCGGCTTTGACCCGGAAACCGATTTTGTTATACAACCATGGATTGCCAGGACTTACGGAAGCGTAGTCGAAAACGGGGTTCTTATCGCAGGCAGCGATATCGTTCTGGAAAGCGATCACACCCTGAGGTTGTTCAACTGTTCCTATCCCGTGGCGGCGCAGCTTGAGAAGACCGCTACCGGCCTGGATTCCTCGGTTTTCATGAACATGGATACCATGAAGTCCCTGTTTGTTTCGGCACGCAAGGCCGGCATCAATTTCCTGGCGGCGGATGAACCGGGAGGTTCGGTATCTTCCATCCTGGTCAAGGTTAAAAAAGGTCATGACCCGGAAACCGTCGCCGGCCTTATAAAATCCCGAATTCCGCATATCGATGTGATCGTGTCCAAGAGCATGATAACCGGAATAGCCGATAACCTGGGTTCGTTAGTCGGTTATATCCGTGTTTTATCCATACTGCTCTGGGTTATTGCCGTCCTGGTGCTCACAGCGGTGTTCTCCTTCACTATCAATGAAAGGAAAAAGGAGTTTGCTGTTCTGCGCATATTGGGCGCAACGCGAAAAAGGCTGGTCAGACTGGTATTGACGGAGTCCCTGCTCCTGAGCGTCATGGGCGGTATTGCCGGAACAGCGGCTGCTGCGGTGCTGGTGCTGCCCTTCAGCGCCTATATTGGCGAGAGGCTGCAACTCCCATATCTTCAGCCGAATACCGGCGTCGTTTTGGGGATCCTGGCCCTGAGCCTCTTGCTGTCATCAGCCGTAGGGCCCCTGGCTTCCATCTATGCAGCGGCCAGAATCAGCCGGGCGGAAACCTATCTTACCATGCGGGAGGGCGAGTAGTCATGGTGGTGAGAGTGAGCCAACTGACAAAGGAATTTAAACGCGGCAACACATCCTTTTTTGCCGTGAAAAACGCCGGCCTCTCGGTTTATCCGGGGGATTTTGTGAGCATCATAGGGCGATCGGGCAGCGGAAAGACCACGCTGCTGAACCTGATCGCCGGGCTTCTGAAACCCACCTCCGGCAGCATCGAGATCGGGGGAAAGGATATTTCATCCTTCAACGATGCGGAAGCTTCCCGTTACAGGAACGCGATCATCGGCTATGTCCCCCAGGGTCAGAGCCTGCTTGCCAACCTGACGGTGCTGGACAACGTCCGGCTGCCGTTCTATTTCTTCAGGCGTGAGGGAGATGCCGCAAAGAAAGCCTTGTCCCTGCTCGAGCAGGTAGGCATACCCCATTTGGCCTACATGTACCCCAGGCAGCTTTCCGGCGGGGAAATGCGGCGGGTAGCCATTGCACGCGCGCTCATCAACGATCCCGCTATTCTTTTGGCCGACGAGCCCACCAGCGATCTGGATGTGCAGACCACCGCCGAGGTGATGAAGCTGTTCAAAGAGATTTCCCTGAGCGGAACCGCCGTCCTGATGGTGACCCATGATCTGGAGGCCATCCATGAGGAAGCCCGGATCTTCAGAATGGAAGCGGGTGTCCTGACCGGGCAAGCTTAACGCCCGGGCGTTTGACAAATCAAAAGAGAGGCAGCATCGGGCTTGCCTCTCTTTTTTCGCTTATTCGTTTGAATTCTCTTAAGATGCTTTCCGGGTATCAGAGGTTGGCCTGGAGTTCCGGACGGATGTTTCCTGTCTCCAGGGCCAGCAGGTAATCACCCCACTTGGACGCCCAGTCGCGCAATTCCTGGATGCCGAGGGGTTCCGGCGTCCTGGAATCCTTGTGCTCGGCTATTTTTTCAGCGAGCCTGAAATAGATTTTGGCCTGCTCGGAATCGGGTGCCGCCTCGATGGTGGTCTTTCCCTGGAGCTCGCACTGGGTGACGGTCACGGAGCGGGGGATGTATTCCACCACCTGGGTTTTTGTCCTGGCTACGAAATCGTCAATGATCTCCCTGGCATAGGGCGCGTTGATGGAATTGGCGATAACTCCGCCCAGGAGCGCACCGCCTGCGTTGGAATACTTCTGGATCCCGCGGAAGAGGTTATTTGCCGCGTAGATGGACATGAAGTCCGCCGAGGAAACGGTAAAGACATGCTCGGCAATGCCTTCGCGGATAGGTACGGCGAATCCGCCGCAAACCACGTCACCCAATACGTCGTAGATGACAAAGTCCAGGTTCAGTTCCTCAAAAATGCGCTGCTGCTTGAAAAGCTCCACGGCGGTGATGATGCCCCGGCCGGCACAGCCGACACCCGGAGCGGGTCCGCCGGCTTCCACACAATATACCCCATTGAACCCCTCGTAGATGACGTCATGGGCGTTTACCGTGCTTTTCTCACGCAGCGTGTCAAGGACAGTGGGGATGTAGGTCCCGTTGCGGAGCGTATTGGTGGAGTCGCTCTTGGGATCGCATCCGAACTGCATCACTTTAAATCCGAGCTTCGACAGGGCGGCCGTGAGATTGGATGTGGTGGTGGACTTTCCGATGCCGCCCTTTCCGTAAATCGCTATTTGCGTCACTTTCTTGGCCATGATTCATTCCTCCGGTACTGTGAAATTTGTTTTGATGAAATATTTCGCCAGCTTTGACAAGGCGTTGTCTATGTAATCGGGCTGCTCGAAAACAGCAATTCGGTTGATCTCGAGCGCCCTTCTTGCTGCCGGGCCTATTTGCGAGACCAAAACGGCGACGCAATCGCGCAATGCGCCGATATGGTTCGCCATGGCTTCCCGGGTATGCTGGCCGCCTGAGCAGAGGGGGGCAACCTCACGCTTTTCAACCAAATGCCAGGTTCCATCCCGGGCAATATCAACAATAAAAAATGCCTTGGCACGTCCGAAATGCTCGTTGATGACCTTTCCATCCAGGCTTGCTATGGCAACACGCCAGTATCTGTCCATATCCGGCTCCTTTTGGCAGCGCCCGATGCAACCGCTGATCAGGCGGCTGCATCGGGCAGAGGCCTATAAAGTATTGTGGGGGGGACTTATTGGTAAGGAATATTGTCAAGCTTAACGAAACTGTTTTGCTGAAGGGCCTTGGTGTCCACATCCGCTTCCAGCATGCCAACCTTCTGAAGCTGTTCCGCAAGCAGGCCGAACATGTCGTATGCCTGGGAGTATGACGGGATGTAATTGAAGGTTTTCAGAACCTCGGCATTGATCTTGGCATCGCCGGCAACCCATTTGTTCTCCACCTGGATCCGTGCTGTCTCATCCTTGTTTTCCTGGACCCATGCGCTTGCCTTCTGCATGGCACGTGTATACTTGGCCGCGATTTCAGGATACTCCCGTGCGATGTTCTCACGCACGTAGGCAGAGCAGCAGTATTGATCCTTATAGGGCTCGTCAATGGCTGAGTCGAAGATCACCGTAAAATTGTTTTCCAGCGCCGCGATGGTGGCGGTGGGATCGTTCATGGCGATGGCGTCCACAGCACCCTTTTCAAGGGCCATGGGCAGATCCGCCGTTGAATAGACCACAAACTCAACCTGGGAATTCTGCACGGTCACGTTCACGCCGTTATCGGCCAGGACTCTCTTCGCGTAGATGTACGGGCTGGAGGTGAAGCTGGGCACGCCCACCTTTTTGCCGATGAAATCCTTCGGCTCTTTGATACCAGAGTCGGGTTTCACAAGGACCTTGTCGCATCCGGTGTGGAGCCCCGTTGTGATCTTGATGGGAAGCCCGTTGGAGAGCGGCTGCACCAGGCTTGCCAGAAGCCCGAAGCACGCGTCGATCTGGTTGGCTGTCACAGCGTCGAAAGCTGTTCCCGATGCCAGCTTGATCAGCTCGTACTTCAAGCCTTCTTCTTCAAAGAAACCTTTCTCCACTGCCATGTGGAGCGGCGCTTCGCAAAGGCTTCCGCTCCAGCCGATCCGGAGGACATACTCTGACTCCTGCCCGCCGGCCTGTTGTGCCGATGCCGGTGCGGATGAACCCTGCGGGGCCGGCGAATCTGATGATGAAGGCTGGGAGGCGCAGGCCGAAAGCAGAAGACTCAGCACGGCCAATGCCAGGATGACGGATTGAAGCAGCTTGTTTTTCTTCGTCGTGCGCATCATAATAACCCCTTTCATTGATTTATGGAATGTTTTTGCATTGCCTGTTACAGGTAGTACTGAATCTCTTCCCGCTTTCCGGCGAAGTCCAGGATTTGCAGGATCTTTGCCCTGAGCCTCAGAAAGTCCGGGAGATCCCTGCTACGGGGCCGGCCGATCTCTACATTGATGATGCTCTCGATCTTTGCCGGGCGCGGCGTCATTACGATAATCCTGTCGCTCAGGTAGATGGCCTCGTCCACGTCGTGGGTCACCATGATCATGGTAGTGCCCCGCTCTTCCCAGATCTTCAGAAGTTCATCCTGCATGTTCATGCGGGTGAAAGCGTCGAGGGCCCCGAAGGGTTCGTCCAGGAGAAGGACCTTGGGATGGTTCACAAGCGCCCTGGCAAGGGCTGCCCGCTGGGCCATTCCGCCCGACAGCTGGTGTGGATAGGCCTTTTCAAAGCCTTCCAGCCCTACCAGGCGGATAAACTCCTGCACCTCCCGCTTCTTGTCGTGGTAGGTGTTCCTGACCTTGAGGCCGAAAGCGATATTGTCGTAAATGGTCAGCCAGGGGAAAAGGGTAGGGTCCTGGAATACGAGCCCGCGATCGTAGCCGGGGCCTGTGATGGGGGCATCATCCAGAAGGAGCGAACCGCCGTCCGGCCTGGCAAGACCGGCTACCAGCCTCAGGAACGTCGACTTGCCGCAGCCCGAGGGCCCAATGAGGGAGATGAATTCTCCGGCCTTGATGGTGACGTTCACATCGTTTAAGGCGACCACTGTCTCGCCGTCCGGACGTGTGAACTGCTTCCTGAGATTTTCGGCGCGAATGCTGCCGGTTCCACGTTCTACCATTTGATGACCCCCTTCTGCCATACCAGAATCCGATCGCGCACCTTGAACAGGAGCGTGATGATCAGGGAAAAGGTTACGGCGATTACAATCAGACCGGCATAGACATTGGCGTAGGAGAGCATATCCTTCTGCCAGTTGATGTACCAGCCGATGCCGTATTTGACGCCCATCATCTCGGCCGTCATCAGGGTGATGAAGGATGCGCCCGTACCGTTGAAGATGCCCACAAAGATGCTGGGCGCCGCAGCCGGGAGGGCGACCTTCAGGATCTTATGGATGGATTTGGCGCCCAGGGTGCTGGAAACCTCAAAATAGGAGTTCTGGACGTTGGATATGCCCGAACTGGTCAGCACCGTGGTTGGGAACCAGACGGCGAGCGCGATCAGGAACGCGCTGGCGGTAAAGGTGGTTGGGAACGACACAAGGGCAATGGGCACCCAGGCCGTTGAGGGGATGGGGCCGATAATCTTGATGAGGGGATTGACCCAATAGCTCCATTTTTTGCTCCAGCCCACCAGGATTCCGGTGGTCATGCCCACCAGGGCGCCTATGATATAGCCGGTGGCCAGAAGCCTTAAGGAGTAACCCAGGCATTTCAGGATGAAAGCCCAGTCATCTGCGAATACCTTCAGGATCCGGTCCGGATTTGGGAAGTAGATCACGGGAAGGATCATCAGCTTGATAGTCGCGATGTTCAGAAGATTGAGCAGGAGCAGGAACGCCCCTATGAACCAGGACTTGAAGGCATATTTCTCGCGGAGCCTGCGGAAGAACAGGGACAATACCGTAAGCGCAAGCGTGATGACGATGACGGCCACCAGCGTGATGGTAAAGTAGGGCAAGGGTTTGAGGGTATATCTCGGGCTGTTGGGCACCAAAAGGTGAACCAAAAGCGCGAAGACGGCGCTTATGGTGGGGACCAGGGTCCTGAAGTCAAACCTGATGCGGGTGATGCCTTGGTTTGCTGCTTCTGTTTGTCCGACACTTTTTACAACAACGCTCACAATAACACCTCCGCCCCGTTATACGGCTTCTTCACTGACTACGGCATCCTGATTCTTGATGTAGGAGAACGGATCCTTTTCGTACCATTCCTTCCGGAACGGGAGCCTGGTATACTGCGCCAGCTTCCTGTTGAACTGGGGATTCCTCACAATCCGGTTGAGGCGCCTTGCCACTTCATAGACGCCCGAGTAGCCCAGGTAGTTGTAGCTGGGGCCGAACAGGGGAAGGATGGGCAGGCCGTGCTTTGCCGCGATGTTGTTGCCGCCGGTATGGGTGATCAGCACATCGGGCTTCAGCCGCTTCAAAAGGTTTGCCTGCTCAAAGGGCTGATTGGTGGCAACATGGATGACCACATCGTCCACCTGTTCGAGGGCGTCGAAGACGGGCTCGATGAACTGGTCGAAATGGTGCGCCTTAAAACCCACGACTTCCATACCCAGATCCTGCAGGATCTCCGCGGTGGCCACGATCCTGACCTCGCCGCCGGCCAGGAAGGCGCGCTTGCTGGAAAGCACTCTCCGGAAAGGTTCCAGGCTTTCGTCAAGCAGCTTGTTTTCCACGTCAATCAGCTGCCGGGCCTCCTTTTCCAGGCCGAAGTGTTCGGCGATCTTCAGGATCCAGCGGTCCGTGTTCCTTCTTCCGATGGGAATGGTGTCGATGAGGAACGGGATGCCGTATTTCTCCCGGATATGCTGCACAAAGTAGTCGTCGTGGGTGCCGCAGATGCTCACGTTCAGCGAGCTTTCCAGCGCATATTCGAAATCTTCAGGCTCCGCGTAGCAGGGGATAAAGGTGACATTGAGCCCAATGGCGTTCAGGAGCCTTTGCAGTTCCAGCTCATCCTGCCTGCTCATGGAGCTGACGTTCAGCACGTTCACATTACGGCTGATGCGATACTGTTCCTTGAGTTTTTCCAGGTCGGGCTCTGCCAGGTATTGCCGCCTGTCAGGCTTTTTGACAAACTTTTTCAGGATGCCGTGGTATACGGCGTCATAGGCTGTGGCCATGACCTTTGTCTTGAAGCCCTCGCAGTGGATGGGCACGATGACGGCGGCCGTCTGGGTCTGCAGATCGGCCAGGATGCTGTCGATATCGTCACCTATCAGGGCCGGAACGCAGCCGTTGGCCACGATGATGGTCTCGGGCCTGAACTCCTTGTCGGCGTAAAGAACCGCCTCGCGGAGCTTGCGTTCCCCACCGCTGATGACATCCACCTCGTCCAGGTTGGTGGAAAGCCACACCACCCCTTCCGCGGAAGGATCGCGCAGCTGCTTGAAGGTCTTGTTGACACCCACGTTACCGATGCTGCAGGCGCCGCAGCCGATGGGCGCGTGCATGATGATCACTGCGTTCCGAAGCGTGTTGAGGATGGCAAGACTCAGGGTGAACTGGCATCCCTGGGTTTCTGTGAACCGCCTGTCGGCCAGGTTCAGGCAGCCGTTGCTGCCAAAGCATCCGGCTTTGATGCAGCCTTTCAATTGTGCGCAGGTGCCGCCGAAAGCGATATTGGTTTTCAGCCTGTCTTCGCGCGCAGGCGCCGATTTTGCATTCAGGTAATTCATCTTGACCCTCCTATCTTCCTGCCACCAGAGTGCCGAGCAGGTCTTCCGCAAGGCTTAATGCGCCGCTGGTACCCACATACGCGCGGTTCAGCACCACGCGGTTGGTCACCGGATAGGAAACCGTCAGGAGCGGGAACCCAAACTCTGTGGCCAGATCTCTTTCATAAACGCTTCCCACAAGCACGGTGGGATTCAGGGCGTCGTAGTACCGCTGGTTGCGGTTGCGGGGCCATATCTCCGCGATGTACTTCTTCACGGAGGACGTATTGGTGTCAAACCGCACGGCAGGCTTCAGGCCGGACTCAAAATTATCAAAACGTCTGGCAACCGCCTCCTTCCGGATGTCATCCAAAAAGTCCGTGATCACGACCAGTTCAGGAAGCCAGCCCAGCTCATCGGACAAAAACCGCGTGATGGCCGGGGCATAGTTGGAATCGCCCACCACAACCGCGTAACGCTGCAGGTCGAGATCGTTGTAGATGTCCGCGAGGCGTTCCAGGTAATCGAAATAGACTTGCTTTTCGCTTTCCACCACGGCATCGATATGCGCCTGGTCTATTCCCAGCGCGTTGCCCACCGTGTTCAAGAATTCGCCGGTCGCTTCCGCGCCCACGGGGAACCCCGTCACCAGGTAGGGAATGCCGTGGATATCCTCGAATTTCCTTGCGGCTTCGACGCCGTACACATCGGAAACCACAATGTTCAGGGAAGCCTTGCCGGCGTTCCGGATATCTTCAAGGGTTTCACCCTCGCCAAAGAGCGTATTGACCCGAAGACCAAGCCTTTCAAGGAGCCTCTTGATCTCCTTCAGATTTCCTTTCCAGAACACGTCCTGAGCGGGTACAATGCCGAGCACGTTGACTGTGCCCGGTTCCTTTTGCTGTTGCCTGGTGATGAACCTCTGGATCAGAGAGCCGAGAACAAGCTCGTAACCTGTGTAGGAATTGCCGCGGAAACTAGGTGTATGTACCGCGATGACGGGCTTCTCGGTGTCCTCGAACTCGGACACCACCGCGTCCACGTCGTCGCCGATCATTTCAACCATGCAACCGGTCAACACCATGTAGAGATCCCCGTCCATGATTTCAAGGGTGCTCGCGATTTGCTCACGAAGCCGGTTTTCGCCGCCGAAAACCACGTCCCTTTCCGCGACGTTGCTGCTGGGAAGGGCAAGCCCGCCGCAATAGCCGCCGCCCAGGTACCCGGCTCCGGGGTTTATCGCGTTGTGGAGATTGTGCCCGCATCCCGCGGATGCGTGAATGATGGGTATGGCACGTGGTATGGCACGGAGCGTGGCAAGGGCTCCGCCAAGCGCGCAGGCATACCTTGGCCTGTCCACAAAACTGCTCATATACATTACCTCCATCAAATGTTCAGCGCTTGAAATAAAGATCAGCCATGGGAAAAGGTTTCCTGTATGCTGTGATGTTCACCGTAAAGGAGATGGGAGAGATCGCCGCGCCCGGGGATGCCGCAGGCGTCCGCACGACAATGCTGACAGTGCCGGAAGACCGGAAGGTATGCTTCAGCGGCCTCGCGTGCTTCATTGAGCTGGGCGCAGTCTGGTGCTTCCAGGTCCGCCATCTCATGCTGCGGAATCAGCGGGATGATGTTGATGATGGCAGCACCCAGTTCGGCGACCGTGCGGGCGATTTCCGGGATATGAAAATCGTTTATATCCGGAATCAGCACCACATTGACTTTCACAACCGCCCCGAGCTCCGCCATTTTCCGTATCCCGCGCTTCTGGGCCTCAATGAGGATGCTTGCCGCCTCAAGGCCTTCATAGCGTTTGCCGTCCAGCACCACATGGGAGCATATGTACTGAAGGATTTCGGGCTCCACCGCGTTGACCGTCACGGTCACGGTCCGGACCCCTGCGTCCCAGAGGTCCTGGGCATAGCGCTCAAGGAGCAGCCCGTTGGTGCTCAGGCAGTTGATCAGCTCCGGATGGCGCCGGTGGACCAGTCTGAAGGTTTCCAGCGCATGAGTTGTGGCGAGCGTGTCGCCGGGGCCCGCAATGCCCACCACCGTGATCTCGGGGCACAGGGTAAGGGCCTTATCCACCAGCTGCGCGGCCTGTTCCGGTGTCAGCAGCCGGCCGGCCACACCGGGGCGCTGTTCGGATTTATTGAAGCTTCGCTTGCAGAATCTGCACTGGATATTGCAGGCCGGGCTCACCGGAAGATGGACCCGTCCTCTGCTCATGTTGGCGCCACCGCTGAAGCAGGGGTGCAGGTTGGAAATCTTCTCAAACCGCGTATCGACCTTTGCTTCAAAGCATGCCATTTCAGCGCCTCCTTTCGGGCGAATTATCGTTCAAGGCTGTCAAACAGCGGGGTGGAAAGGTAGCGCTCGCCGGTATCGGGAAGAAGAACGACAACGATCTTTCCTACGAATTCCGGGCGTTTGGCGATTTGCGTCGCCGCAAAAGCGGCTGCACCGGAGGAGATGCCGACAAGCAGCCCCTCAATCCTTGCCAGGTCCTGCGCCGTCCTGTATGCGTCTTCCGTTCGTACCTTAAAGATTTCATCGATCACGTCCAGGTTCAGAACGGATGGGATAAACCCGGCGCCGATACCCTGGATCTTGTGGGGACCTGGCGCGGAACCGGACAAAACGGCCGAATCATAGGGTTCCACGGCGATGATTTTGATGTTGGGATTTCTCTCCTTCAGCACTTCGCCCACACCGGTTATGGTGCCACCGGTGCCGACGCCGGCCACGAAAGCGGCAATCTCGCCGTTCGTGTCGCGCCAGATCTCTTCGGCAGTGGTTTCCCTATGGATTTTTGGGTTGGCCGGATTGTTGAACTGCTGGGGGATAAAGGCATTCTCGATTTGGCTTGCGAGTTCCTCCGCTTTCCGGACTGCGCCTTTCATGCCATCCTTGCCCGGCGTGAGGACAAGTTCCGCATTAAGCGCCTTTAACAGGTTTCTGCGTTCCATGCTCATGGTTTCCGGCATGGTAAGAATCAGGCGATAGCCTTTTGAAGCGGCCACAAAGGCAAGACCGATGCCCGTGTTGCCGCTGGTAGGTTCGATGATGACCGTGTCTTTGTTGATGATTCCTTGTCTTTCAGCATCTTCGATCATCGCCAGGGCGATTCTGTCCTTCACGCTTCCCAAGGGATTGAAATATTCCAGTTTACCGATAAGCCTTGCCCTGACGCCATGCGCCTTGTTGTAGTCCGTCAGTTCCAGCAGCGGGGTGTTTCCGATAAGCTCTGTGAGCTTGCGTGCGATTCCAGCCATTGTGACCCTCCAATCATATAAATTATATATGTTTAGTAGGAATTAAATTTATTATCATTATATGCTTCAAATTTCCAAATGTCAACCAATAATCATACAATTCATATAAATTTTCTAGGAATATTTTTTCAATCTGCCCAATTCCAGCTTGCAACGAGGGCTGCGGCTTTTGTTGAAACCCTGGATTGCATCTGATATAGTAGTAATGCAGGGGGAGATTGCATGAAGATATCCACAAGAGGCCGTTATGCGCTGCGCCTGATGCTGGATCTTGCCCTGAACGGCCAGGACCAGTATGTCACCATAAAAAGCGTTGCGGAACGGCAGGAGATATCCTACAAGTATCTGGAACAGATCATCACCGTTTTGAACAAGGCCGGTTTTGTCAAAAGCATCCGCGGCGCCCAGGGCGGGTACAAGCTGTCGCGTCCGCCGGAGGAGTACACCGTGGGCATGATTTTAAGGCAGATTGAAGGAAATCTGGTGCCCGTGGCCTGCATGGAGGATGAGCCGAACCAGTGTCCCCGCAGCAGCAAATGCGTGACACTGGACGTGTGGAAGCAGCTCAGCGATGCCATCAACAACGTGCTGGACGGCATTACCCTTGCCGATCTGGTCAATAGGGCCCATGAGAAGATGGCGGCATCGGAATGATGCGTGCCGGATAGCCATATAAAGAAAAGCCGTTTTCCTTTGCCCGGCGAGGGGGCAGCCAGGAAAACGGCTTTTTCAAACCGTTATGCATGACAGTTGACTGGCACCCTGGGGGCTGGCTTATGCTTGGTGCGGGAGGTGGCAAACATGTTGATCCATGAAGTCTGCAAGGTCACAGGCCTGACCAAAAAGGCCATTGATTACTATATCGAAAAGGGCTTGATAGCACCGTCCATTTTGGAGAATGGATACAGATCCTTTGACCGAAATGATGTTGAACGGCTGAAAAAAATAGCGGTCCTCAGAAAGCTTGGTCTCGGCACTGATGAGATTAAAAGCGTCTTGTCCGACGGTTCGGGGAATGCGCTGCATACCTTGGCCGTACGCAGGCAACTGGACATCCAGAGGGAGCAGGCGAAAAAAGCCATCCTTGAAAAGCTGGGCAGCGGCGCAAGCTACGCTGAAATCAGCGATGAACTCCAGGCGATAGAGAACGGCAAGACCATCGCAGAGAAGCTGCTGGAAGCCTTTCCGGGGTACTATGGCAGGTTCGTCTGCCTGCATTTTGCCAGGTTCCTCAATGAACTCATCAGGACTGAGAGCCAGCAAGCCGCCTATGACAGGATCATCGCTTTCCTTGATGATATACCGCCCCTGAACCTGCCGGAGGATCTGAAGGCCTTTTTGATGGAGGCAACCGACGAAATAACTACGGAACAGATTATGGAATCCCTTGAGCAAACCAAAAAAAACATTGAGAATCCTGACGAATTCTTGAGCAATAACAGGGAAATGCTGGAGAAGTACATGGCCTTCAGGCAATCGGATGCATACAGGAATTCTCCGGCATACCGGCTGATGGCCTATATAAAGGCGTTCAACCAGGCAAGCGGATACTACGATGTGTTCATTCCGGCCATGAAAGCGCTGAGCCCGTCCTATGCCGAGTACAGCAAAAAACTGGAGGTGGCCAATGAAAAGCTTCTTGCCGAATATCCGCCCGGCTCCGGAGAACCATCCGGCACATTTTGATGTCCCTGGCATACCGATCCTTCTGGTATAATGGATACAGAATGGCTGGATCTGGTGGTGAATTGCGGTTATGGGCATCTGCCGGCGTCCGGATTGCCGGCTTGCTTTTATAACCGGAAGAATATGAAGCCTTTCCGCATCAATCTAACAAGAGCATATCGCTCCATCCTCCCGGTCATGGCGCTTGCCATATTATCCGGCCTGGTACTCTGCGGCTGCAAAAGTAAATATAAGATTTTGCTGGATGCCGGTCTTACAGTTCCCCTGACCGAATCCCAGGTTGTCAGTCTTTCCGTGGAAAGCAAGATCCTGGGCAGGGAGATCCCCTGCAAGGTGTATCTTCCGAAAGGATACGGCGGGGGAAAGAGATATCCTGTATGGTATGGGCTCCATGGGCATGGCCAGAGTGAATCCATGTGGATCCGCGATGTGGCCATGGACAAGGTGGCCGACGAAATGATTGAGGCAGGTGAGATCCAGCCCATTATCATGGTGTTTCCTTTCACCAGGGATGCCACCCTGAAAGAGATCGAGGAAGACTTAAGGGATGACGGCAAGCTTGATGAACGGAAGTGGGATCAGTTCCTGTGGAAGGAGCTGGTACCCTATATGGATTCCCGTTTTGATACCGTGACGTCGGCGGAAGGAAGGTATATCGGGGGATTTTCCATGGGCGGCGCCATTGCCCTTCGCATCGCGTTTCATCATCCCGAGCTTTTCAGCAGGGTAGGCGGATATACGGCCGCCGTCCCTTCCGATGATTTTTCAGGAAAACAACTGGAGAAATGGTTGTATCCGAACATGGATCCTGAAGCTGTTTCGGACGTTGCCCGGTTTGCCGAGGAGAAGGGGCTTGTCAATCTGAAGGTCTATCTTGAGGCAGGAAATGAGAACGATCCCTTTTTAAACCCCTTGCAGTCCCTGCATGAAGCGCTTCTTGAGCGGGGAGTCCAGTCGGAGTTTATCATCTATAACGGCGGACACTCCCTGGACAATGCCAGAAAATGCGCAAAGGATTATCTCAGATTCTACGTGGCAGAGGATTGATCAGGAAAGACGACAGGAATGGGACAGACCGGTGTCAGACGCAGGCATACCCGGTATACGCTGTGGCAGGATGCCATATAAAAAAGCCGCTTATTTGCGGCCTTTTTTCTGATCCATATTAGCTTTCATGGGTTCAAGATTTTCACCAATCTGATCATTGTAGAAAGCCGGATCACCCTTTGTATCCCCTGTGATGCGCTTATCCTTCCTCTTTTCCTTACTGCCCATCCGCAGCCCTCCTTTGCAGTGCTTTTATCGCTATTGTGCATCGCTATCATCAAAATATGCATGCCTGATGCGTTTTTACGGTTATCCCCTGAATGGCCAGGGCAGGAAGACCTGATGGCCCCTGGTGTTGACGGTCCATGTGCCATATGATAAGTTATCCTTAAATTCTCAGGCCATGCCCGTTTTTTTGACGAACGGGTAACTGCTTAGGGGGGCTACAGGATATGGGACCGGGGAAAAAAGCTGTTTTTGCCATGATTCTGGCGACCTTGTTCATGATGCTCTTTGCAACTTCCGCCAGGTGTGAGGAATTGTCGGACAGCGTCTACCAGGAGACAACGGCCGAAAGCCAGGCTGGTGCGGGTTCTCCGTCGGAGGGAGCGGAAGAGCCTGAATATCCCAGGGGAAGGGTCGTCAGGGTATTGGATCAAACTCAGGAAGAGACCGAGTTTTCCGGCGGAAATTTCAGTACCAGCCTGCAGCTTTTGGAGGTTCTCGTCTTAAACGGCTCCCATGCCGGTGAAACCGTTCAGGCAGAATACATGCTGAATTATGGATTTTCGGACAAATACGAATACACGCGCCTGTCCGAAGGGGACGAGGTGTTCCTTTACCTGCAGGAGAATGATGAAGGAAATATCGATTTTGCCTATGTGACAGAGATCGTGCGGGACAAGTACATCCTTTACCTGGTCATAGGCTTTTTGCTGGCCCTTTTGGCCGTTGGAAGGCTGAAAGGCCTGAAGGCCATCGTATCATTGGTTCTGACCGCTCTTGCCATCGTGAAGATATTGATTCCAGCCATCCTGAAGGGCTGGGACCCCGTAAGGGTTTCGGTCCTCATCTGCATTGGCGTCATATCGGTGACCCTGCTGATCATCAGCGGCTATAACAAAAAGACCCTGTCGGCCATCATCGGCACTGCGGGCGGGGTCATCGTCGCAGGGGTCATCGCCCTGCTCATAGGTTCCATGGCCAAGCTCACCGGGTTTGGGGACGATGAATCGCAGATGCTGATGTACATACCGCAGAACGTCACCTTCGATTTCCGGGGGCTTTTGTTTGCCGGGATCCTCATAGGCACCATGGGCGCCACCATGGACGTGGGCATGTCCATCGCGTCGGCCATGCATGAGATAAAGGAAAACAGTCCGAACATCAAAACTTCAGCCCTGTTCCGGGCCGGCATGAACGTGGGCAGGGATGCCATGGCCACCATGTCCAATACCCTGATCCTGGCCTATGCCGGGGGCTCCCTGCACATGATGCTGCTTCTGATGGCTTACCAGACACCGTTTACGCATATCATCAACTGGGATATGATCGCATCCGAAATCCTGCGATCCCTTGCCGGAAGCATCGGTATCATTTTTGCTATCCCCATAACGGCTCTGGCATCCGTGATGATTGAAAAATACGAAAAAAGGGATTCCAGGATTTACAGCGGCAGCTACAGGTACTGAACGGGCTGACCGGCTTATGCTGCCGGAGCCGTGTCGCGGTCAGGCCTGCCTTTGAAGTTTGACATGCATGCGAAAACCGGCAGCGGCAATAATAGGCTGTAACGGGCATTGTGATTTTCAATCGGGCAGGCCTTAATCGGCTCCGGGACAGCCCTGCATCATGATCCGGCTTTGCCAGGAAGCTCATAACCCGGTATTCTGCTTGTTGGGGAGTGGTAGGTTTGATCGGCCTTGCGCTGGAAGGCGGGGGCGCCAGGGGCGCTTTTCATATGGGTGTGATAAAAGCCTTTCTTGAGGAAGGCTATGATATTGGAGGCGTTACGGGAACCTCCATTGGCGCCCTGAACGGAGCGGTTCTGGTCCAGGGAGCTTTTGAGGAAGGCTTCAGGATATGGGAGAACCTGACACCTTCCCAACTGTTTGATATTGATGATGAGGAATACAGAAAGCTCATCCGCCGGGATTTTGACAGGGAAACCGCTCTCCAGTTTGCTGCCCGGATCGGTGGAATCATCAGGAACAAAGGGATTGACACCAGCAGACTGAAGCAGTTTTTGCAGGGGATCATCGACGAGGATAAAATCCGCCAATCGCCCATGGATTTTGGTCTGGTCACCATATCCCTGTCCGGATTGAAACCCCTGGAGCTCTATAAGGAAGACATTCCCAAGGGACAGATGATCGATTACCTGATGGCCAGCGCCAACTTTCCCGGGTTCCGCCTCAAGGAGATTGAAAACAAGTATTACATCGACGGCGGCCTGTATGATAATTGCCCCATCAACCTGCTCGCCCGTAAAGGGTACAGGGAGATCTACGCCGTCCGGACGCTGGGCATCGGCATGTTCAGGCATATCAGGTATTCCGATGTGAAGGTCACGCAGATACTGCCTTCCGAGCCACTGGGCAGGATATTCGATTTCAGCCGCGACCTCATCCGGCGCAACCTGAAAATGGGGTATTACGACGGCCTGAGAGTCATCAGGGGGCTCAAGGGCAGAAAGTATTGCATCAAGCCGGTGGAGGAAGAGCTTATGCTTCGCGCGCTGTACCGGGTGCCGGAAGAGCAGATAGGCCATCTGGCCAGCCTGTTTGGCCTTGGTCAGACCGGCACCAGGCGCATGCTGCTGGTGAAGATCCTGCCTGAAATAGGCGGGAAGCTGGGCTTAAAGGATGATGCCGATTTCCAGGACATTGTCATAAACCTGCTGGAGCGGCTGGCCGAGGAACAGGCGCTTCCCAGGTACCAGATATACGAAATGAAGGATTTTCTCACCGCCATCAGGGAAAGAAATATGCCCGAAACATCCGAAGCGGCCGGAATTACGGCTGCCATCAGGAACAGGATCACAGAAAGCCTCACGGGAAAGCACAGGCTCCTGGAGGCAGCCCGGATGATTGCTGAAAATCTCATGCTTGATTAGATTCCTGCAAAATCAGGGACAATAATGAAGCGGGCCGTACATAATCAAATTCCATTCCGGATTGGTTGAGGGGAGTGCAGCTTGCTTACCGATATTTTGTTCCTGTTGATTCTGATTTTTGTCAACGCTTTCTTTGCCGCTTCGGAGATCGCCCTCATATCCCTTAATGATACCAAGATCAGGCTCATGGCCGAAGGCGGCAGCAAAAGGGCCGGTTTGCTGCGGAAGCTGCTGGCCGAACCCAGCCGTTTTTTGGCTACCATCCAGATTGGCATTACCCTGGCAGGCTTTCTGGCCAGCGCCTTTGCTGCGGAAAGATTCTCGGACGTACTGGCAAGCCTCATTCAAGGTACCGGGATTGCCATTGATGCCGGGGTTTTGAAAACCCTTTCCCTCATCCTGATCACCCTCGTTCTGTCCTATTTTACGCTGGTTTTTGGCGAACTGGTTCCCAAGCGGGTGGCCATGCAGAAGGCCGAGTCCATATCCATGCTTGCCGCAAGGCCGCTGACCATCCTGTCTGCTGTTACGGGCCCCTTTGTGAAATTCCTTACCCTGTCCACCAACTTCTTTGTGAGGCTTTTCGGGGTTGATCCCGACCAGGATGACGAGGAGGTTACAGAAGAGGAAATCCGCATGATGGTGGACGTGGGGGAGGAAAAAGGGACCATTTGCGGCGCCGAAAAGGAAATGATCAACAACATCTTCGAGTTCAACAACAAGACCGCCGATGAGATCATGACCCACCGGACCGACATCGTGGCCCTGCCGGTCAGCGCCGGGCTCGGCGAGATCCTGACCCTCATCAGGGAGGAAAAGTACACCCGGTTTCCGGTCTTTGAAGAGACCATCGACAATATTGTGGGAATTCTCCACGTCAAGGACCTGATAAGGTATCTGGACGACAGCGAGGACAAGGCGGACTTTGACCTGAAGCGGATCATCCGCCTGCCTTTTTTTGTACCCCAGTCCAAGAAAACCGATGTCCTGTTCCGGGAGCTTCAGAAAAGCAAGAACCACATGGCCATCATCATTGACGAGTACGGGGGCACCGCCGGGATTGTCACCATCGAGGACCTGATGGAAGAGATTTTCGGCAATATCTTTGACGAATATGACGAAGAAGAACCGGAGATCGTGAAAGTGGATGACACCACCTATGTCATCAGCGGCCAAACCAGCCTGGATGTGGTCAGGGACCTGTTGAAAGTGGAGCTTCCGGTGGATGAATATGTGACCCTGAGCGGATTTGTTATCGGGCAATTGGGAAGGATTCCGCGGGATGATGAAAAGCCCGAGATTGAATTCAACGGCATCCTCTTCAAGGTCATCCGGGTGGAGGAAAAGCGGATCGAGAAGCTCAAGATCTGCAGGACGAGCTGAAAAAGGTTATGAAAAAGGGATTTGGCCAGATAGTATCTGCCTGCCAAATCCCCGTCATCTTTGCAATTGCACCTACATCTTTTCGGGTCTGGAGGGCGAAGAGATATCCGCCAGGGTTTCGGAAATTTCCACATCCTGGGGGGCCTCGGTAGCCACATCGCCCAGGGCGACAATGCCAACCAGATGGTTGTTTTCCACCACGGGAAGCCTTCTTATCTTCTTTTGCGACATGAGACCGAACACATCCCTGATCTCGTCATCCGGGCTGACCGTGGTCACATCGCTGGTCATGACGTCCCTGACCGGTGTCTGGTGCGGGTCTTTTCCATGGGCGATGTTCCTGACGACGATATCCCTGTCGGTGACGATGCCGACAACGCCGTTTTCATCGCAAACAGGAATGGAGCCGACGTTGTGCTTCTGCATGAGCTGTGCCGCCTCCACCACGGTGGAAGCCGGGTTGATGTAGGCCACGTTCCTGGTCATGATATCCTTGACTTTCATGTTCGCACATCCCTTCCTTACTGTGATTCCGTCTTTATTCTTCCACCTGCGAAATCAATCAGTACAGAAAATTAATGGATGGCGTTGTTGTCTCCGGCAAAAGGAAATTATTGGAATAAACTTATGAACCCAGAATCCAGGAAGCGATGTCCTCTAGCACCCGATCGTCCACCTTGCCCGGCGTGTTGTAATCCTGCGGGCCGGGTGTGTCTGTTCCGTAGATCATCAGGTGGTTGAGGCCTTCATAGGATTTGAACGTGACATTGTCCTTGTCCTCAAGGGCATCTTTCCACTGCTCAAAATCCTCCATGGTGACCTGGTAATCCCTATCACCCTGCAGAATGAGCAAAGGTTTGCCGATGGCCTTTGCTGCTTCCGCAGGCCGGTAATCTTTCAGATCCAGCCAGTAGGAGGCCGGAATACCGAAAAGCTGTTCGGGTGGTAAGTCCGATCCGGGAGTGAGGGCCTTCACCCGATCGCGCATGGCTTTATAGGTTTCCAGCGCCTGTTCTTCCTGTTCCGTGACGGTTCCGTCCAGTTCGCTGATATAGGCGGTCTGCTTCACGATCAGATCCTCAAGGGGAGTAACCGGACCGGCCATGATGATGTATCCGGCCGCATCAGGCGTAAAGGGCGCAATTCGCGGGATGAGCATGCCACCAAGGCTGTGGCCGAGGATGTAGATTCGGCTTTTATCAATGCTGCCATCCTGTTTCAGGAACTCAGCCGCCAGGATCGCGTCTTCCACAGTTTCCTCATATACGGTGATATCGGTCAGGCCCGACATTTTCTGCTGGTGGGCATATGTCCGCTTGTCATAACGAAGCGTGGCAACTCCCCGATGGGCAAGACCCAGGGCGATGTCCCTGAAAGGCTTGTTGGGGCCCAGGGTTTCATCCCGGTCATTGGGACCGGAGCCATGGACCAGGATGACAACGGGGAAGGGACCATCGCCGGCAGGTTTGGTGAGCGTTCCGGAGAGTTCCCAGCCGCTTTTGCCAAAGGTGATATCGGTTTCTGAAATGCTCTCAGGTGCTTTAGTGGCGACAGCGTCCGGATCAGGGGCGAAATTGAGACCGGCCACCCGCATGTCCGCGTCAAAAACCACGTTGATATAGAGGCTGCCCTTCTCAAAAGCAGTTATGACCGAGATGATATCATAATCCTGGCGCTGGGAGGCTTTTGTGCCGGTAATTTCGGAAAATGCGCCATAGGCGCTGATGAGCGGATTCCAAAGCTGGTCCCTGATAAACTGACTGTCGGTGATCACTGCCTTCATCTCCGGTGAGAACGGGTACGACGAATAAACCTTTTCAAAGTTTCCGGCTGCCATGTCGGAAACCAGATTCACAGCCATCTCTTCCATGCTTGTTCCCTCCGGCCAGGGTGATGCAGTTGACGGTGCGGGCGTGACAGTTGCGCCAGGTGCCTGCCCACCGCCGCAGCCTGTCAGAAGAATGAGGACCGCCAGGATCCAAACCAAGTGCTTTCTCATGTGTTGCCCCTCCAGTTGTAATACGACTTTTGCCTTTACGGACGCCCAAAACTGCGCAGATGTCATTGCGAGCTAAGCGTCATTGCAGCGCGGCAATCTCTGAAAACCCGTCAGCGGCTATATAAGCGACTGAGATTGCTTCGTCGGCTGCGCCTCCTTGCAATGACACAAGGGCCAAGGCCAGCGGAGCCATACTTGCATGTCATTGCGAGCGAAACGGAGTGGAGCGCGGCAATCTCCACCCGTAAGCCCGTAAAGCCCGGCCGCTGTGCTGCACGGCTGCAAAACAGCAACTGTTCGAATGGGGGCCGGCTGAACTCGCTGCGCTCAAACAGCAGCCGCCCTTATCCCATTCTCACAGGCTGTTTTGGCGCCTTATCGCAATGCGGCCTTAACCTTTACGGGCTCCCTTTCTGAGCATCTAACGCGATCGCAGCGCAAGGTTCCAGATTTATTATAAAGCATTCACGACCCGCTATGCAAAAAGCAATCATGCGGTTTTCCGGCGCTATACGCCCCGAAACCTGTCCTGGGCAACTCGTCTTGCCTTCAATTTGGCGGTATGAAATAATGAAGAAAGAGAAGAGGCGGACATCGTATCTGAAGTTGATTTGGACAGGGGATTTGCAATGAGCCTGAGACTGATCTATGGCCGGGCGGGAAGCGGCAAAACCCGCTTCTGCCTGGAAGAAATCAAAAATAGGATACAGGAAGGTGCCGACCACCAACTGGTCTACCTGGTGCCGGAGCAGTTCAGCTTTCAGGCGGAGCGGGACCTGGTTGCCATGCTGGATACCGGAGGTATCCTGAAGACCGAAGTCCTGAGCTTTCGCCGCATGGCATTCAGGGTCTTCAACCGGTTGGGCGGCATTACCTATCCCCATATCCATCCTGCAGGCAAATGCATGCTGATCTACCGCATCCTGGACAAAATGCGGGACAATTTCAGGATCTTTGCCAGGGCTTATGAGCGGGAAGGGTTTGCCAATACGATTTCCACCCTGATCACCGAGTTCAAGCGGTACAATGTGACGCCTGAACACCTGAAAAAAGCCGGTGAGGAACTGGGCGAGGATCATCCCCTCACCGCAAAGCTTTCCGAACTCCATCTCATCTATGAGGCCTTTGAAAAGGCATTGGTACAGCAATACAGGGATGCAGACGATGATCTGACCCTTGCTGCACGCAAGCTGGAGAACTCGCCGCTCTACAGCGGGGCCGAAGTCTGGATCGACGGGTTTGCCAGCTTTACGCCCCAGGAATACAGGCTCATCGAATGCCTGCTGAAACAGGCAAAGCGGGTCAATATCACTTTTTGTACCGACAGCATCGATCTGGATGGCAGCATGCAGGAACTAGATGTGTTCCATTGCGTGAAATACGCCTGCCACAAGATTCGCAGGATAGCCGAGGCAAATCGGATTCCCGTGGAAAAGGCCGTTTGCCTCAACCAGGAGGTGCTGCCGCGATTTAAGGAAAGCGCCGAGCTTACCCACCTGGAAAAATATCTGAATGCCTGGCCCTACCGGGTTTACGGACAACAGACCAGGGATATCCTTCTCTTCTCCTCATCCAATCTTTTTTCAGAGGTGGAAGCGGCCGCCAGGGAGATCCTTTCCCTCTGTCGCGACAGGCATCTGCGATTCAGGGATATCGCCGTTGTCATCGGCAATCTTGAGGCGTACGCGGAAATCATCGAAGTGGTGTTCAGGGAATATGGGATTCCCTGCTTCCTGGACCGCAAGGTGGACATTGCCAACCAGCCCCTGGTACGGCTTGTCCTGTCCATGATGGACATTTTTATCGAGAACTGGTCTTATGAAGCGGTCTTCCGCTATTTGAAGACGGGGTTGACCGGCATCCCGCAGGAAAGCATCGACAACCTGGAAAATTATGTGCTGGCCTGCGGCATCCGGGGAAGTCGCTGGACCGACGAAGAAGACTGGCAGATGATACCGGGCATGATTCCCGACGAGCGGGCGCCGGAGGCCGATAAGGAATACCTGGAGACCATCAACCGGATACGCCGGCAGGTGGTTGCTCCCCTGGTGGCCTTCAGGGAGAAGACCCTCGGCCGGCGTAAGGCGTCGGATTTCTGCGCCGCCCTGTATGATTTCCTCTGTGAACTGCATGTTCCTGAAAGAATTGAGTCATACATTGAGACTTTCAGAAAGAACGGCGATTTAAACCGGGCCAATCAGTACTCGCAGGTCTGGAACATTCTCATGGAGGTGTTTGACCAGACCGTGGAGGTCATGGGCGACGATACCTTCGGCCTCGAGCGGTTCAGCAGGATTCTGCGAATCGGGCTGGGCGAATACCAGATCGGACTGGTCCCCGCATCCCTGGACCAGGTGATCGTGGGAAGTGCAGGCCGGTTCAGAAGCCATGAAATCAAGGCCATGTTCCTGCTGGGGGTCAATGACGGCGTTTTCCCGTCTGCTGCCCTGACCGAGGGCATCCTTTCGGATCAGGATCGGGCTGCCCTCAGCCATATCGGTCTGGAGCTTGCCAATGATACCAGGACACAGGCCTTTGACGAACAGCTCCTGGTCTATCGGGCCCTCACCACTGCCGGCCGGTACCTGCGGATCAGTTGGGCCATTGCCGACCAGGAAGGGAGAACCTTAAGGCCTTCCACCCTGATATCCCGGCTCAAAAAGCTTTTTCCGGCGATCACACAGGACAGCGACATCCTGCCGGCCGGCACGCCGGAAGAGGAAATGGCATTGATAGCCGGAAAGAACCCCACTTTCAGGCACATGGTAACGGCCCTGCGCAAACGCCTGGACGGCCGGAGCGTTCATCCCGTCTGGAGAATCGTCTACGGCTGGTATGCTTCAAGGGAGGACTGGAAGCCAAAATGCGAGTCAGCCCTTGTATCCTTGAGCTACAGGAATGTGGCCCAGCGGGTGCGTCAGGAAAATGTTCGTGCCCTGTACGGCGATCCGGCCCTGTCCAGCGTCTCCAGGCTGGAGAAGTATACATCATGCCCTTTCTCCTTCTATGTCCAGTATGGCCTGGGTGCCAGGGAGCGAAAGGTCTACCGCCTGAGCCCGCCGGATGTGGGCACCTTCATGCATGCGGTCATCGAGCGTTTCTCAAGGCTTCTTGCCAGGCAGCGCCTGTCCTGGAGGGAGATAGGCAAAGACCAATGCCTGGCCATGGTCTCGGATATCGTGGACGACATGCTGGGTATGATGCGCGGTTCGGGCATTGCGGCGTCCAGAAGGTATACCGCGCTTGCCGCAAGGCTCAAGCGCGTTGTGGGACGGGCGGTATGGATCATTGCCGAGCATATCCGCATGGGAAGTTTCGAACCTGTGGACTATGAAGTGGGTTTCGGAGAAGGGGAGAAATACCCGCCCATTGTCATCGAACTGCCGTCGGGCGAACACATCCACCTGCGGGGCAGGGTTGACCGGGTGGATGCACTGGAGACCCCAGAGGGGACATACCTGAGGATCATAGACTACAAATCCGGGTATAAGGATTTCCGGCTCTCGGATGTCTATTATGGCCTTCAGATACAGCTCATCACCTACCTGAATGCCCTGTGGGAAGCCTATGAAAACCGGGATGACAACGGTGATCCCCGCGGTGCCTGCACGCCTGCCGGAGTGCTGTATTTTAAGATAGACGATCCCATCATCAAAAGCACGTCACGGATGTCGGAAGAGGAAATCGAGAAGGCCATCCGCAGGCAGCTCAGAATGAAGGGGCTGATCCTGGCCGATGTGAAGCTGATCAAGGAAATGGACCATGCCATCGACGGACCTTCCGCTATCATCCCCGCCACGCTGAACAAGGGAGATGTTATCGGAAAACATACCTCAGGTGCCACAAGGGAACAGTTCATGCTGCTCAGAAAGCATGTTAACAGGCTGATGACCGCCATTTGCGAGGAAATCATGAAGGGGAACGTGGCCATCAGCCCATACAAAAAGAAAAAGAACACCCCGTGCGACTATTGCGGGTTCCGGCCGATATGCCAGTTCGACGCGGCCATGAAAGACAACCGGTACAGGCTTCTTCAGGACAGGAGCGACGAGGAAATCTGGAGCCTGATGGAACAGGAATGACGGTTGGATGAAGGGAGTACGGGTTTATGGGAAATGCCAGATGGACCAATGAGCAATGGGAAGCCATAACGGAGAACAGTGGGAACCTTTTGGTGGCGGCTGCGGCCGGAGCGGGCAAAACGGCCGTGCTGGTGGAAAGGATCATCCGGAAGATCACCAGCCCCGAAGCGCCTGTAGACATCGACAGGCTGCTGGTGGTGACCTTCACCAACGCGGCGGCCACCGAGATGCGGGAAAGGATTGGAGAGGCTATCTCCCAGGCGTTGGAAAAAGAGCCTGACAACCGCCAGCTCCAGCGCCAGTTGACGCTTTTGAACAAGGCCTGCATCACCACCATCCATTCTTTCTGCCTGGAAGTCATACGCAGCAATTTTCAGAATCTGGACATCGATCCCGGTTTCCGGATTGCCGATGAGACCGAAAGCACGCTGATGAAGCTGGAAGCCCTCGGCGAGGTCTTTGAGGAACAGTATGAGAAAGAGGATAACCAGGACTTTTTTGAGCTCCTGGAAAGCTATGGCGGAAATCATGATGATCAAGCCCTCATGGACATGGTGTTCAACCTGTATAATTTCGTCCAGAGCAGCCCATGGCCGGAAGCCAGGCTGAAGGAGATGGCTCAGGCCCTGGACCTGCCGGAAGGAACCGATTTCAGCCATACACCGTGGGGCAGGACGCTGCTGGGCACAGCCCGGCTGGAGCTTGAAGGTCTCAGGGAAATGGCCGGAAAGGCCATGGCCATATGCCGTGAAGCGGAAGGACTGGACAAGTACATACCCGTCCTGAGGGAAGACTACGACCGGATCGATGCCATGGTCCGGCTGATTTCAGAGGCGTTGGATACCGATGCCGGCGGTTCCTTGAGGGAACCGGTATGGGATCGGGTCTTCCTGCTGATCCAGGAGATGGCTTTCAGCCGGATGCCCAGGCTGGGCAAGGATGCGGATGCAAATGCCCAGGAAACGGTCAAACGGCTGAGAGATGATGTGAAGGCCGGCATCAGGAAATTGCGGGAGAGAATGTTTACAGACAGTTCGGAACAGATTGTCAGGGATCTGAAGGGGCTTTTTCCAAGGATGCGCTGCCTGGCTGAACTTGCTTCCGGACTGGCCGTTAAGTATAAGGAAAAGAAAGCGCGAAAATCGCTGGTCGATTTCAACGATCTGGAGCATTTGTGCCTGGAACTGCTGATTGAAAAGGATGAGAACGGCAAGCCTAGCCCATCCCCCACGGCCAGGGCTTACAGGGAGCGTTTTGCGGAGATCATGGTGGATGAGTACCAGGACAGCAACATGGTCCAGGAACTCATCATCCGGATGATATCCAGGTCGGACGAGGGAAGACCCAACATCTTCATGGTGGGTGATGTGAAGCAGAGCATCTATCGATTCAGGCAGGCATGCCCGGATCTTTTCATGGAAAAGTACAATACCTATTCACCCGAAAAGGGAGAGCCCTACCGGAAGATCCTGCTTTACAGGAACTTCCGCAGCCGCAGGGAAGTGATTGATGCGGTCAATTTCCTGTTCGGACAGATCATGTCGCAGCAGGTGGGAGAGCTGGATTATACCGATGCGGAAGCCCTGCATCCCGGCGCTGTTTTCCATGCTGCCCCCAATGATTCGGTCCGGGTGGGAGGGGAAGCGGAACTCCACCTGATCCAGACCGGCGAAGGGAATCCGGAAACGGCTGCGGACGCCGAAACCCAAGATGCCGGCGACGTGGAAACCGAGGATGAGGAAATGCTGGACAGCATCCAGTGCGAGGCCAGGATCATCGCACGCCGGATCAGGAAACTGCTCACACCCGATGAAGAAGGCCGGATATATGCCGTATGGGACAAATCCAGGGGGGAATACCGCCCGCTCACGTACCGGGATATTGTCATCCTGCTCCGGACCACCAGGAACTGGAGCGAGGTATTCACCGAGGAACTGGGCCTGATGGGCATCCCGGTCTTTGCCGACACGGGAACCGGGTTTTTCAAGACCATTGAGGTGCAGGTGGTACTGTCCCTGCTCCAGGTTATTGACAACCCGCTGCAGGACATCCCCCTGCTCTCGGTGCTCCGGTCGCCCATCTTCTCCTTCACCACCGACGAGCTGGCCGAAATCCGCCTGGCAGACAGGAAGGGACTGCTGTATCATGCTCTCTGCAAGCTGGCCGAAACCCAAAGCGGAGAAACAGCTGCCCGGGCTGCCGATTTTTTGGAGAAGCTCGGAAGATGGCGCGAAATGGCCCTATACATGTCCACCGACCAGCTGATCTGGCAGCTTTACCAGGAGACGGGCTACTATGGCATGGTTGGCGCCATGCCGGCCGGCGAACAGCGCCAGGCCAACCTGAGGATCCTGTATGATCGGGCCAGGCAGTTTGAAAAGACCAGCTACAAGGGGTTGTTCAACTTCATCTCCTTCATTGATAAGCTGAAAAGCAGCCGCGGTGATATGGGAAGCGCCATGATCCTCAGCGAAAACGACAATGTGGTGCGGATCATGAGCATCCACAAGAGCAAGGGCCTGGAGTTCCCGGTGGTGTTCCTGGCCGGCTGCGGCAAGAAGTTCAACCTGCAGGACATGAACAGGAGTATCCTGCTCCATCAGGATCTGGGATTCGGCCCCGATGTGGTGGACACGAAACTCAGGGTTTCATGGCCATCGGCCGCAAAATTGGCCATCCGGGAGAAAATCCGGCTGGAAACCCTTTCGGAGGAAATGCGCATCCTTTACGTGGCCCTCACCCGTGCCAGGGAAAAGCTCGTTATCACCGGAACGGTCAGGGATGCGGCGCGGGCCCTGGAGCGCTGGTCGGAACCGGCCAATACAAGGGATCAGAAGCTGCCGGCCTATGAAATGGCCAGGGCCGGCACATATCTGGACTGGATCGTTCCCGCCCTGATGCGTCACAAGGGCTGCAATCTGCTGCGGGATCGGCTGCCGCAGGATTATGGTTTCAATGGGCTTGTGCTGGATGATACGTCCCGCTGGCAGGTTGCATTCTGGAACCGGGATCAGGTGCCTGAAGGTCCGACGGAGGAAGAAACCGGGGAAACCGAGTTTTTCCAATGGCTCGAAGGCGGTGAAAACCCGGACGATCAAAACGGATATCATCAGGAGATTGACAGGCGGCTCAACTGGGAATACCCTTATGCGGCATTGGCCCGGGTCCAGGCCAAGTTCTCGGTTACCGAGCTCAAGCGCCGGTTTGATCCGCAGCTGTCTGACGAAAGGGGCGATCCGCCCGGATACCTGACCCGGATGGTGAAAAAGCCCCTGTTCCTGGAGGAAAGGAAGGGACTGAATGCGGCCGAAAAGGGTACGGTGATGCATTTTGTCATGCAGCATCTGAACTTTAAGAACCCCAACCTGGATCAGCAGATCGAAGACATGGTATCAAAGGATCTTTTGACACGGGTCCAGGCTGACAGCGTGGATACGGACAAAATCAGGCGCTTCCTGGACTCTGATTTGGGCAAGCGGCTCCTGGCCTGCGGACAAATCAACCGGGAGGTGCCCTTCAATATTGAGATACCCTGCTGCGAGCTGTACCCCCATATCCAGGGGGATATGGGGCGGGAACCCATCCTGCTTCAGGGCGTTATCGACTGTTTCTTTGAGGAACCGGACGGGCTGGTTCTTATCGACTACAAAACCGATCGGATATCCCCGGGGGAAGAGAGGACCATCCGGGATCGCTATGCCATGCAGATACAATACTATGCAAAAGCCCTGGAAATCCTCACCGGTAAAAAGGTGAAGGAGCGGTATATCTATCTCTTTTACAACGGGGATGTCATAGCAATATGAGTAAAACCACCGTGAGCCCTGGGACACAAAAGTTTATCCCAGGCATGAAGGTTTAAAAAAGTGCGTTTCAGGCATAAAAACAGGGGCCGTTTGGCCCCTGTTCCATATGGATATTTGGCTGAGGTTTATGTGACTCCCTACTCTTCCGCTACGCCATGTTCGGCAAGGTACTTTTCGGGATCCAGAATCGCATAGTAAGCTTCCTTTGGAGTATAGTCGTTTCTGAACAGGCACGGGAACTTGTCTCTGCGCCAGCTCTTAGAATCGATGGTTCCCCAGAAGGTTACCCTTACGATGTTGTCCTTGTACTGTTTGAACAGCTTGAACAGCTTTGCGTATACGATGGCCTGCCTGACTTCCTGCTCCTCGGTGAGGGATTTCGATACGGAGGCATCGTTAACGGAGATATCCAGTTCAGTGATGCTTACCTCAACACCAAGCTCAGAGAACATTTTTATGCTTTTCTCAACCGATTCGATGGAAACATTGGTGTCATAATGTCCCTGCATACCGATGCCGTGGATGGGTACACCCTTTGCCCTGAGGTCCTTGACCATGGCGTGGACGACTTTGGCCTTGTCTTCGTCGTTCATGTTATAGTCGTTGTAGTAAAGCTTAGCGTCGGGGTCGGCCTCATGGGCAAACCGGAATGCCATTTCTATGTAGTCGGGACCGATGGATCTCAGCCATTGTGTTTCCCGCAGGCATTTGGTCCAGTCACCGTCCGCGGGGAGAGGCGCGCCGTCTTTCACAGCCTCGTTGACCACGTCCCAGGCCATAATCCTGCCCTTGTAGTTGCCGACGACGTTGGTAATATGGTTGCGAAGCTGTTCTATGGCCTTTTCACGGTCCGAGGTCTGGCCCAGGAATCTTCCGGATTGCTGGTGCCATACGAGGGTATGTCCAATCACCTTGATATTGTTCTCCTCGGCAAACTTCAACATGGCGTCGGGCAGGGTGAAGGCGAAATAGCCCTCACTGGGCTGCATACTCTCAGGCTTCATGATGTTTTCCGGTGTGATGCAGTTGAACTGTTCGATTACCAGGCTTCTTTCCGGGTCGACAAGGGTATTGGGCGTATAGATTGTGCCTATCAGAAAATAATCAGCGTAAGCTTCGGCCAATGAAGAACCGATGGGCTCGTAAACCGGGCCTTTCGGCTTGTTGCTCCCTGAATCGCTGGTTTCCGGAGACGGCTCGGGAGTTGGTGTCGGAGTGGGGGGAGTGGATGGCTCCGGGGTCGGGGTCACGGAGGTTTGATTATCCGCGCCGCAGCCGGAAAGCATGAACACAAAAAGACTGATGATCAGAAGCAAAAGGAAAGACCTGCTTTTCACGATTGAACCCCTTAGCATGCAATCACCTCAAACATGATTTTTGCTTTTGGACGGATATAAGTCCGAATTGCTAACAATCAACAGAACCAGCTGATATTGCCGGTTCCTTTCTTGAGTATACCATAAATTGAAGCAGGTGTAACAGTATTTTAATGTTGGTACATCAATGACCCGGATGTTGTATTCCCCGTGTTGCATGGTGCCGGGCGGATTTTGCGAAGGCCCGAGTAGGAATTTGCCTGTTTGAATGGACAGAATGAATGACGGGAGCGATGGACGGGGGATAATTGGTGGTAAATATAAATAATACAAATAACTATGGATATTTCCCTCAAATTTCGGGATGAGATACAGAAAGGAGTGATTCATGATGAAAAATATAGCGTTTTTTGATACAAAGCCCTATGACCGGATTTGGTTCGACAGGCTCAAGGATAAATACGGATTTGAGTTCAAATATTTCGAAAGCAAGCTGAACAGCGACACCGCTGTCATGTGTGCCGGACTGGACGGCGTGGTGGCCTTTGTCAACGACGTCATCGATGAGAAAACCATAAGCATCCTGAGCGACCAGGATATCCGGATCCTTGCCCTGCGCTGCGCCGGGTACAACAACGTGGATTTCAAGGCGGCTTATGGCAAGATCCATGTGGTGCGGGTTCCCGCCTATTCGCCCCATGCGGTGGCCGAGCACGCCATGGCCCTGCTCCTGACCCTGAACCGCAAGATCCACCGGGCCTATATCCGGACCCGTGACTTCAATTTCAGCATCAACGGGCTGACGGGCTTTGACCTGTTCGGAAAGACCATGGGTGTGGTGGGTACCGGTAAAATCGGACGGGTGTTTGTAGACATCTGCAAGGGATTCGGCATGAAGGTCATCGCCTACGATCCGTTCCCGACCAAGGACAGCGGCATCGATTACGTGGAACTGGAGGAGCTTTTCAGGCAATCCGACATCATCTCCCTCCACGCACCCTTAACGAAAGAGACCTACCACATCATCAACCAGGACAGTATCGCGATGATGAAGGACGGTGTCATCATCATCAACACCTCGAGGGGGGCTCTCATCGACAGCGAAGCCCTGCTGGAGGCCATCAAGAACGGCAAGATAGGCGGTGCCGGTCTGGATGTCTACGAGGAGGAATCCGACATCTTCTTTGAGGACTACTCCAATGCCATCATCCAGGATGACGTGCTGGCCAGGCTGATTTCCATGCCCAATGTGATCGTCACATCCCACCAGGCCTTTTTGACCGATGAGGCATTGAAGAATATCGCTGAGACGACGCTGGAGAACCTGCGCCAGTTCTTTGACGGCGAGGATCTCACCAACGAGATCTGTTACCAGTGTGCCAAGTACGGCAACTGCGAGAAGCAGGGCAAGGGAAGGTGCTTCTGACAGATTTGATCCAGGCTTAACCCGGAGGGCGGCGCAGAAAATGCGCCGCCCTCCGGGTTTTATCCGTTCTCCTCCCGGAACAGCTCATCCAAGGTTTTACCCAGTGTGCGGCATATGGCGATGCACAGCCTGATAGTGGGGTTGTAGTCGCCATTTTCAATGGCGTTGATGGTTTGGTGCGAAACGCCCACCGCATCGGCCAGATCCTGCTGGGACATATCCTTCGCGACACGGGCAGCTTTCAGCCTTAAGTTCTCCATAATCTACTCCGTTTTGGTTTGCTTTCTGTCAGTGATGATGCACCGGATGGCAAAGACAGTCAATGCCAGGATAAAGCCAATGAATGTTCCGGTAGTCATATCGGCCCATTGTATGCCTTCGATGTCGTTCAGAAACGCGGCAAGGAAAGGAATAGGCCGCGAAGGTCCAAAAGGCGGCCTGGAGTATGCAAGTCACCTGTTCCGGATGATGCATAAAGACCAGCGTTGCCCCGTGCAGCACTTTACAAAGATTTAACATATACCTTATTTGTCCAAAACACGGCTGCGTTATTATCCAGATGTACAAAACGAAAGAGAGGGATGGAAAATGAAAAAAGCTTTGGTAAGGCTCTCTGCGGCGGCCACAGCCCTGGTCCTGCTGGCAGGATGCAGCGCCCAAAAGGATGATGCCATTGCCGTGATCGCCCGCGAGGAAGGCAGCGGGACACGCGGCGCTTTCATTGAACTTTTCGGAATTGAGGAAAAGGATGCAAACGGCAATAAAATCGATCACACCACGGAACAGGCGGATATTACCAACAGTACGTCGGTCATGATGACCAGTGTGGCGGGCAACCCCAATGCCATCGGGTACATATCGCTGGGTTCTCTCAACGATACCGTAAAAGCCCTTGAAATAGACGGCGCGGCCCCGACCGTTGAAAACATCAAGTCGGGAAAGTACAGGATCGCACGGCCTTTCAATATCGCCACAGGAGCGGATGTTTCGGAACCTGCCCGGGCCTTTATCGACTTCATCATGAGCTCGGAAGGACAAAAGGTCATCGAGGAAAACGGCTACATCGCAGCGGTGGACGACGCACCGGCCTATGCCGGAAGTGCCATACCGGGGAAAGTGGTGGTGGCAGGATCCTCCTCCGTGTCACCTGTGATGGAAAAGCTGAAGGAAGCCTATCTGGCGGTCAATCCCAACATCGAAATCGAGATACAGCAAAGCGATTCCTCCACCGGGATCAAGTCTGTCATTGACGGTGTGTGCGATATCGGCATGGCTTCCAGGGAGCTTAAGGACAGCGAGCTGGCCGCAGGGCTCACCCCCACGGTTATCGCCATGGATGGCATCGCGGTCATTGTAAACAACCAAAACCCTGTGACCGGCCTTGCCAGCCAGCAGGTGCGGGCCATTTTCATGGGGGAGATAACCCGCTGGGGTGAACTGGATGGCTGAAAGAAGAAGCAACCGGGGCGGTATTGCTTTCGGCCCGGCCGAGGGAAAAAACGTTTCATTGAAATGTTTCCGGGAGTCGCTGGCCGGCGGCCTCTTTGCCGCTGCGGCCTGCATTTGTGTTCTTGCGGTGGTGCTTATCTGCGCATTTCTGCTGGCCAATGGTATTCCGGGCATGGTGCGGATTGGTGTGTTCGACTTTTTAACGGGTACCAGGTGGAAACCGGGCAATAACCTCTATGGCATCATGCCCATGATCCTCGGAAGCCTCTATGTGACAGCCGGGGCACTCCTTGTGGGCGTGCCGGCCGGCATACTGACGGCATTGTTCATGTCACGGTTTGCGTCCAGGCGAATGCTGAAGTTTATGAAGCCTGCCGTATCGCTGCTTGCAGGCATCCCTTCCGTGGTTTTCGGCTTTTTTGGCCTGGTGGTCATCGTGCCTCTCATCCGTGAGCTTTTCGGCGGAAGCGGTTCCAGCCTGCTGGCCGCCTGTGTACTGCTGGGAATGATGATCCTGCCCACCATCATCACGGTGTCGGAATCGGCGCTGAACGCAGTGCCGCAGAGCTATTACGAGGGTGCCCTGGCCCTGGGAGCGACCCATGAGCGGGCTGTTTTCAGGGTGGTACTACCGGCGGCCAAATCAGGGGTGGCCGCCTCGGTCATCCTGGGAATAGGGCGGGCCATTGGTGAGGCCATGGCGGTCATGATGGTAGCCGGCAACCGGCCGGCGATCCCCGACAGCCTGGTAAAGGGCGTTCGTACGCTGACCAGCAATATTGTGATGGAAATGGGATATGCGGCCGACCTGCACCGGGAAGCACTGATTGCCACCGCTGTCGTGCTGTTTGTGTTTATTCTCAGCATCAACCTGCTGCTTTCAATCCTGAAAAGGAGGGCCGGACTATGAGTGCCAGAGCAAAATCCTTTGCGGCCCGCCTGTTGGTTTATGCAGGAGCATCTTTTTCCATGACGGTGTTGCTCTTCATCATGGGGTACATTCTCGTCAGGGGGATACCCCATCTGTCTCCCGCGCTCTTTGCCTGGGAATATAATTCGGAGAATGTATCGTTGACACCTGCGCTGATCAATACCCTGTACATGACCGTTTTGTCCCTTGCCTTCGCAGTCCCCCTGGGGGTTGGAGCCGCCATTTACCTTTCGGAATACGCAAAGCGCAGCAGCAGGCTGGTCAAGGTGGTGCGCCTCACGGCGGAAACCCTTTCAGGCATTCCCTCCATCATATATGGGTTGTTCGGTGCGCTGTTCTTCGTGGTAACGCTCAGGATGAATCTGTCCCTGATGGCTGGGGCACTGACCCTGTCCATCATGATACTGCCGCTCATCATGCGTACCACCGAGGAAGCACTCCTGGCGGTCCCTGATGCCTACCGGGAAGGGAGCTTTGGATTGGGAGCGGGCAGGCTCCGGACCACGTTAAAGATCGTGCTTCCTTCAGCTGCTCCGGGCATTCTTGCCGGTGTCATACTGGGGATCGGACGCATCGTGGGAGAAACAGCTGCCCTCATCTACACGGCAGGTACTGTGCCGGAGGCTGCCGAGAACCTGTTGGATTCCGCACGGACCCTTTCAGTACACATGTACTCGCTTGCCAGTGAAGGCTTGCACATCGAAGAGGCTTATGCCACAGCGGTCGTCCTGTTGGCGACGGTTGCAGGGATAAACGCATTGTCGGCCTGGACAGCAGGAAGGCTTGGAAGGAGGAGCAATGGCCAAATTTGAAATTGAGAATCTCAACCTATGGTACGGATCACATCATGCATTGAAGCATGTGAGCCTGTCCATAGAAGCGCTTAAAATCACGGCTTTGATCGGGCCGTCCGGCTGTGGCAAGAGCACATTGCTCAAAACGCTGAATCGGATGAACGACCTGGTGGAAGGCTGCAGGATAACAGGACGGGTGCTGTTGGACGGCCAGGACGTGTATGGCGGCATGGACACTTCACTTCTGCGCAGGCGGGTGGGAATGGTATTCCAAAAACCCAATCCGTTTCCCATGAGCGTTTATGACAATGTTGCATTCGGCCCGCGCACTCATGGTATCCGCGGAAAGGCCCGGCTGGATGATATCGTGGAACGATCGCTGAGGGCTGCCGCCATCTGGGATGAACTGAAAGACTGCCTGAAAAAGGATGCTCTGAGGCTTTCCGGCGGGCAGCAGCAGCGGCTGTGCATCGCCAGGGCCCTGGCTGTGGAGCCGGAGGTGCTGCTCATGGATGAGCCTACCAGCGCTCTCGACCCCATCTCCACATCCAGGATAGAGGACCTTGTTGTGTCGCTCAAACAGAATTATACTATCATCATAGTGACCCATAACATGCAGCAGGCCGCGAGAATCTCCGACAGGACAGCGTTTTTTCTCCTTGGCGAGCTCGTGGAATACGGCGATACCGAAAAGTTGTTCTCTCTGCCCCGGGATAAACGCACCGAGAACTATATCACAGGGAGGTTCGGATGATGAGAAACCGGTTTGAAGAGCAACTGGGCCTGCTGAACAGGGAACTTTTGAAAATGGGAGCCCTCATTGAGCTGTCCATTAAGAACGCAACACAGGCGCTGTTGAAGCAGGATGTGGATGCAGCCAGGGCTGCCATCAGGTTTGATAACGAGATAGATCAGATGGAACGCGATATCGAGGCGCTGTGCCTGAAGCTGTTGCTTCAGCAGCAACCGGTTGCCGGGGACTTAAGGCTCATTTCGGCAGCCATGAAGATGATCACAGATATGGAGCGCATTGGCGATCAGGCGGCCGATATTTCCGAAATCGTGGTTCATCTTTCCGGCGCGCCCTATATCAAAAAACTGGAGCATCTTCCGCTGATGGCCGATACCGCCGCCAATATGGTCACCGGAAGCCTTGACGCCTTTGTAGCCAAGGATTTGGAGCTTGTCTGCAAGATTATCGCCATGGACGACATCATTGATGACCTGTTCGACATCATCAAAAATGAACTCATAGAACTCATACGAAGAGACGCGGCCTGCGGTACGCAGGCCATGGACCTTCTGATGATTGCCAAGTACTTTGAACGTATTGGCGACCATGCCCAGAACATCGCCGAATGGGTGGAATATTCCATTACAGGTCGGCATAAAGGGGAGTATCTCTCATGATCTATTATGTGGAGGATGATGAAAACATACGGGAACTTGTGGTGTATACCCTGTCACAGGTAGGGCTTCCGGCCGTGGGATTTCCGGACGCAACCGCATTCTGGTCCGCCATGGAGGAGCAGCTTCCGGAACTCATCCTGCTGGATATCATGCTGCCCCGGGAGGACGGACTGGCCATCCTGAAGCGCCTGCGTTCCGATGAAAGGTCTTCAGAGATCCCGGTCATCATGATCACGGCCAGGGGTAGCGAATTCGACAAGGTGCTTGGGCTGGATCTCGGTGCGGATGACTATATTGCAAAGCCCTTCGGCATGGCTGAACTGGTGGCGCGCATCAAGGCAAGGCTCAGGAGAAAACCGGGAAAACCAGACGAAGAAAAGCTTTCGGTCGGCACCCTGGTGCTGGATAAAAAGGCGCACAGGGTTACGGTGGAAGGAGCTGAGGTTTCCCTGACCCTCAAGGAATACGAACTGCTTCGGATACTCATGGAAAACAGGGGAATGGTTCTGACCCGTGATCAGCTCCTGGAGAGGGTATGGGATTACAGTTATGACGGCAGCTCCCGTACGGTGGATGTCCATATACAGACACTGCGCACAAAACTTGGATGCTGCGGGGAGCTGATCGAAACCGTGCGCGGCGTCGGCTACAGGTTTGGAGGCAGAAGCCATGACTAAGCGTATTTTTCGGGGGATTTTTCTGACAGCGCTTTCGGCGATGATCCTGGCTGCCCTGTTAATCACCCTGTCCGTGTATTATGTTTATGAAATGCGTATGACAGAAGAACTGCGTTCAGAAGCAGCATACATCCTCCACGGCCTTTCCCGTGCGGAATCTGAACTTGCCTATTTTGAAGGGTTCGCCTCCCCAAACCGGGTAACGCTGGTGGCCGCCGATGGCACCGTGCTCTACGACAGCTCCAAAAAAGCCTCCGGACTGGATAATCATTACCACCGACCGGAAGTGAACGAAGCCCTTAAAACCGGAAGCGGCGAAAGCCGGAGGTATTCCAGCACCCTTGCCGAAACGACCTTTTACTATGCGGTAATGACTCCCGACGGGAATGTGCTGAGACTGTCCAATACGCGAAGCTCCGTTTTGGGCATTTTCCTGCGGATTGCACCCCTGCTGCTCCTTATCATGTCCGGCGTTGCTGTTGTTTCGCTGGTGATTGCGCGCCTGGTTTCCTGGCGTATCGTGACCCCCATCAATACGCTCAATCTGGATGCCCCCTTGGAGAACGATGTCTATGATGAATTGTCCCCGCTGCTATTGCGCCTGGATCGCCAGAAAAAACAGATTGCCATGCAGATGAAAGCCCTTGCGGAAAAGCAGCATGAGCTTTCCGCTGTCACCGAAAACATGCGGGAGGGCCTGATCCTATTGGATGCGAACAGCCATGTGATATCCATGAACGCAAGCGCAGGCAGGATTTTCGGCGTGGAAGCCGGCAGGATGGCAGGCAGCAGCATCCTGGCCCTTGTTCGCGACGCTTTGGTAAAAGAGGCCATTGAAAGCGCCCACCGGGGATCAAGCGCCGACGCCGTGTTCGAAAGGAACGGGCGGCATTACCAGGTGCTGGCAAGCCCGGTTGCACAAAACGGTTCGGCCACCGATGTTGTGCTGCTCATGCTGGATATTACCGACAGGTATACCGCAGAAATGAGCCGCAGAGAGTTCACCGCCAATGTTTCCCATGAACTGAAAACCCCGCTCACCTCCATTTCAGGGTATGCGGAAATCATGCGGGACGGCCTGGCCAGACCTGAGGATATGAAGGCCTTCGCCGCGCGTATCTGCGACGAGGCAAACCGCATGATTGCCCTGGTGAACGATATCCTGGAACTGTCGCGCCTGGATGAACATAAAGGTTTGGGCGAAAAGACCGAGGTGGATCTTCTTCAGATGGCGCAAAGCGTGGCAAGGCATTTTATGCCCCGTGCCGAAGAGAAAGGCATCATTCTTTCGGTGGATGGGATGGACCTGTCGGTTTACGGTTATCCGGCACTGCTCAATGAGATGATCGCCAACCTGGTGGACAACGCCGTGAAATACACCGACAGAGAAGGAGCCGTCAGGATTAGCGTAGATCAAAGAGATAACAGCATTGTCCTGTCGGTGTGCGATACCGGTATAGGCATCCCGGAAGAGCATCAGCCTCATGTTTTTGAACGCTTCTACCGGGTGGACAAGAGCCATTCCAAAGCCACCGGCGGTACAGGCCTGGGGCTTTCCATCGTCAAGCATATTGCCGCGGTCCACGATGCGGACATCAGGCTTGAGAGCGAAGTGGGGAAGGGCACCTGCGTCCGTATACTGTTCAAACGTCTCCATCAGCTGTAAGGCCATATGCCGGGCTGCTCACGTAAGGAACCTGGTACGTATTCCAGAGGAGAGCTTGACGTTTTCGGCAGAACGAAAGGGGAGGTTAACTCATGCAGAAACTGAGCAAGCAGACCAGAACTATTATCATTGCGGCAATCGCTTTGACAGCTGTGCTGGGCATAGGGCTGGCGGTTTACCTGGCGATTGGCAGAACGCCAGCCATATCCAAACAGTATGTGCTTGAAAATGCCACCGATCGGGAAAAACTGGAGCGCATGATGTCGGTGACGCTGTATAAGGATGGCTCCGCAGAACTCGGCACAGCGCTGATAAGCAGCTATATGCCGCCGCCTTGCACCTATGCTTTTAAAAACGGTGAACTGCTGATCTGCGCGAAAATAGACAGCGCACATGGCGAAGCTGCCTTCGGCGTAAAGAACGGTGAGGTCATCGCCCGGTTTGAGGTTATCGACGACAATACCCTGGTATTCCAATCCTCATCCGTGCCGCTGTTTGCGGACAAAGGGGCCCGATATGTAGCCGTCGTACCGCAGGATGGCGCAGCTGCACCATGACATCTGAAATACAGCAAGGCACCCTGCTGAGCGAATAGCAAGGTGCCTTGCCGCTTTACCGGAGGCTAACGGGTAGCCGGTCTGGGTTGAGTCTCTACCCTGAACTTGACGATTTCACGGATTAGATCTGTTGGAAGCGGTTTATTGTGCGGAAATTGCACGGCACCTTTCGAAGTTTTATAGCCGGACAGCTTTTCCTTAAAGGCGGTTATGCCTTCCGGCTGCGGATAGAACCCGATGTGATTCTTGAACGCGGCAAAATGAACCAGCCATTTGCCATGGAGATCATATGTGGGCATCCTCATGCAGATTCTTTCGGTAGCCTGTGGTGCCAGTTCAAGGATAATCTTTCTTATGGCGCACAACCTTTCCTGAATGTCCCCGGGGAAACCTGCGATGTACTTATCGACTTCATTCATTCAGGCCACCTCCATATGCCTTTATGACATGTATCGGTTTTTATGCCGGTTTTCTCCAGACATATCTGGGTCCCTCAGTACCCAAAACCCCCTTGGGAACAAAACCTGCCTTCTCAAGGACCCTTTGGGAAGCGATGTTGTCCGGCTCTGTTTCCGCTTCTATGGATGATACGCCCGGCTGTTCCGACGCCCAGCGTACGACGGCGGATACCGCCTCGGTCATCAGGCCTTTTCCTTCGTACGCGGGATCCATCCCGTAACCGATCTCGACCATCCCTTTTTCATCAAGCCCCTTGAAAGACAAACTGCCGACTGTCTTTTTGCTGCCGTCATTGAGCTGGAGCTCCCACAGCGCATACCAGATGCGCTGATCCGGATTTCTCAGGCAACCCTCAAGCATTTCCGAATAGGCGGTTTTCAGCACTTCGTCCGTTTCCCTGCCGATCACTTCCCGCATCTCTTCGTCCGTTAATGGGTAAATGATAAGCCGCTCCGTACGAATCATGTCTGTTTACTCCCTTGTGCGCAGCCATTGGAGCACGGGTTCCAGGTTTTCCTCCCGCACGCCGTCAAAGCCGTTTTCGATGATGTCAATGTATTCTGCCAGCTCCTCATCCTTCTCTTTACGGTTTTTGAGCATTTTCAGAAAGAGAGTGAGCATGATTTTGTCCATGCCTTTAAGCTCCCTCAAAGGCAGGCATCCGCCGCGCAGATAGAAGAAGGGCAAGCCTTCTATGCCGTTTCGCTCAATGACGGCTTCTTCACTGGGTTCGGCGCTACGCGCAGTGCCCACGGCGCAAACCGCTTTCAGGTTATGCTTCCTGACCCTTTTCAGTCCCTGTATGGTGCCGGCCTTCATCCAGCCCAGGAAAAGGATGGGCTCATCCTTCATGGCCGGCGGAAGATCCTTTGCCCGGTAAGCCTTAAACCCGGTCTTTTCCGAAAGCATATCGGCATATTTCTTGGTAAAACCCGTTTTTGACTCATATGCAATGATCATGCTGTAAGCCTCCTGACGACCATTCTGGCCCGAATTTTAATATTAAATACAACATTTCCCTTTCAGATGTCTGATGTTTTCTTCACGGAGCAGGGGAATGCAGCCATGAGCGTAAAAACCTTGCCGTCGTGCTCTGCCTTGACATAGCCTCCGTAAGCCTCAACAACCTTTCTGATGTTCTGCATGCCCATCCCTCTTGTTTTGGCATCCTTGGTTGAATGGTAATGCCCGTTCTGAATGTTGAGGGTACCGTTGTATGCGTTCTCGATCCTGATCAGCAGCTGGTTGTCCATCGATCTGGCTTCCGAGGATATGAACCGCGCATGGGGTTTGTCCAGGGCGGTACAGGCTTCCATGGCGTTTTCCAGGGCGTTGCCCAATACAATGCAGAGATCCGCATCGCTCATGGAAAGCTGCTTTGGTATGCTGCAGGCGCAGCGGAAAGGAATGCCGGCCTCCCTGGCCTTCAGGGAGTAATAACCCAGGATGGAATTGGCCACGGCGTTTTCACAATAAATCGGGAGCGGCTCAGTATCGGTCTTTTCGGAATACTCTGCCAGGAAATCCTTCAGTTCCTGGTAGCGTCCTTCCTCGCACAACCGCCTGATAGCGCCGGCAAAATGGCGCATATCATGTTTCATCCCGCGGATTTCGTTTATTTGCAAGCTTATGGTATCATAATACTCCTTCTGGATGGCGATCTGGTTCTTGGCCATCTCCAGCCGGGAAGAGGAAACGGCCAGATCCCGGTATACCTCCGCGATGCGCAAGGCGGAAACGAGGCTCAGGATCATCAGGGACAACGAGAGCAGGATGAGCATGGCCAGGGACATATTGGGGTAGATGTTTCCGTTGATGTAATAGCAGTCGATGAACAAGCCCGTGATGCCAAGGATGGTTCCCCAATAAGCGATAATGCCGTGCTTCTCCATATGCCGGCAGCCCAGGTACAAACATCAGTTCGTTGGTTGTTTCGTAAGAAAGGCTGAAAAATGCGATATCCTGCCAGAAACCATAGAACTCGGTGGTCAGCATGATGCGCAGCATGATGAGCAAGCTCATGGCCGGAAGCCATATGGCATGCCTGTTTTTCCGGATGGACAGCATGTAGATAACCGCCAGGATGAAGAAGGAGAATACAACTGTCCCAAAAAGGATAAACCGTATGCCGTTCCGAATTGTGTCTTCCCGGATGGCCTGGTTGTAATCCTTCAGCACAGGAGCCTTGTACAGCCCGGAGAAACGTGTGGTCGCCACCTCGATGACAACCTCGTGGACCTCCGAATCGGACAGTGTCACAGGATAGAGCTTTGCCTTAGGCACGGTATGAATGCCCGAAATATCATTCGAAACACGGCCGCTCTCTGCGGCAAGCATGCCGTCTATGAAAACGCGATAGGCACTGCCGAAGTCCGGGATAAAAACCGTAACGGGATAGGGATGGCTCAGCCCGTGCAGGATAAGCCGATAGCTGGCATAACCGTTTGCCGGAAGCCACATCCCGTCTATTTTATGCCTGGACCAGTAACCGGGGACATCGATGAAGAAATCGGGCTGTTGTGTTCCCTGTCCTTCCGTGATTATCAGATGTTTCCAGTAAAATCCCATTTGCCGTCAAGCACAACTGTCCGGGCAGGGGAAGCCATCTGCAAGTCCATTTTCCCGTCCGTTGCTTCCGGAGCGCCGGTAAGGCTATGGTAGCTCAAGGTATTGACAACGGGCAGATGGGTAAACACGATGACAAATATCAGTCCCAGGATCAGGTATACTCTTGCATGCTTAACATTGCTCATGATGACAGCCCTTTGCCCATATGGGAAAACAGGTAGGCATAATACTGTTCCTTGGCCTGCTTCAGGTTTTTCTTAGAAATGCTGATGGCAACCTGTCCGACCCGGAAGTAATTTTCTCCCATTTCGGTGATAAAAGCCGCATTGACGATAAAACTCTGATGGCAACGGATGAAGGACTCAGGCGGAAGTTCCTTTTCAATAGCATCCAGCTTGCCATAACACTGGAGGATTTCTCCGCAGGTCTTATGGAAAAGAAGGAGCTTGTTCCTGCTTTCTATGTAGAGGATATCGCGACAATCCACGCTGTGCATCGTGGATTTGTAACTGAAGCGGATTCTCTGGCTGGTGTCCCGCCTGATTTCGAATATCGCCTGGTCTAGGATGCGGTATAACTTTTCCCGCTCCACAGGCTTGACGATGTAATTGAAAGCGAACAGCTCATAAGCCTGGGGATAATGTTCGTTGCTGGTGGTGGTGAAAATGATCTTGATATCCCTTCGCTCATTGCGTATTTTCTCGGCTGTTTTGATACCATCCAGACCTGGCATGTAGATGTCCAGAAAAAGGATGTCGATGGAGTGTTTCAATTCCGGAAAGTCGTCGAGAAGAGCTTGTCCGTCTGAATAGGTGATGATATTGAAAGTATGATCATAGGCATAGAGGGCTTCTGTCAACTGTGCTGAATCTTCTGCTGTGTCATCGCAAATGAGAATATTAATCGGCATATACTCCCCCACACAAGTCAGCGCCTGCCCCGATTAACCTTTTTGGGCCCCTAAAAACCACATAATGTTGTATATTTTTTATCATACTATTTTTTGGACTGTTTGCAAAGACTTTCTTTGCAAAGCCTGTCTTTATCGTATGATAATTTCACCCTTAAGATTATCGCGTGAATATTTCACC
>ENA-UPAD01000533-UPAD01000533.1-bioreactor-metagenome-genome-assembly--contig:-NODE-533-length-51792-cov-563.885788_pt1 | contig 51792 bp, 64 predicted proteins | sample MGYA00238179_ERZ772710 | MGnify/ENA primary metagenome ERZ772710 (study PRJEB29004, sample SAMN07631245) | bioreactor metagenome | isolation source: Switchgrass digestor | place: USA: Dartmouth...
CTATTGTTCTACCAGATTATCCCTTTAAATTCCCTACAGTAACTTTACGCTAACGTTCATTCATCTTTCAATATCTGAAGAAGGCTGTAAGGCACCCTCAGGCCGCCCCTGCCCACGCCGATCCTTATCTCCGGCTTGTATATGCCGTGAAAATCACTGCCTCCGGTGACTTTAAGGCCGATCTTCCCCGCAAGCTCAAGCAATTCTTCTGTCTCCTCAGGCGTATTCTCGGGATACAGCGCCTCGATGCCTTTGAGTCCCGCTGCTTTCAGCCTGTCGAGCACGGCGGCAAGTTTTTCGCGCCGCAGGCCCAACAGTACGGGATGCGCCAGGACCGGCACTCCGTCTGACTGCAGGATGGCAGCAATCCCCTGCTCCGGCGTAAGCTTGTCCTTCCTGACATATGCCGGCTTTCCCGTTCCAAGATATTTCTCGAAACCTTCTTTCATGTTTGCCGTATATCCCTTCTCCATCAACACCCTTGCAATATGGCCCCGTCCCACGACACCGCCGGGCGCTTTTGACGCCACTTCTTCCATCGTTATGTCAATGCCCATTTCATTTAGTTTTTCTATGATCTTAGGGTTGCGCTGCTCCCTTTTCCTGCGGAGTTCTTCAAGGGTCGCCTGTATGGGCTCAAAGTTGCGGCTGAAAAAGTATCCGAGCATATGCATTTCAGTTTCGTGCTCCGTAAAGCCCCATTCGGACAGCGAAACGCTTATTTCCACCCCGGCGATCACTTCAATGCCGATCCTGGCCCCTTCCTCAAGCGCTTCCTCCACTCCGGCGACCGTGTCATGGTCGGTCAGGGCCACAGCCGCCAGTCCGCTCTCATATGCGTGCCTGACGAGTTCTGCCGGCGTCATACTGCCGTCGGATGCTGTGGAATGTGTATGGAGGTCTGTATACTTTCCGCTTTTGTCAGAGAATACAGTCATTGACGTATATCATCTCCTGTTATATATTGCTGTTCCCGGCCAGCTTCATGGCCGATGCCCGGGCCCTGATTTAGACGGCACTCCCGCATGTTTCTGTTATTATTACATATATCAGCAACTATCTTCATGTGTCATGTTCCGTATGCCGTCTTCAATATTCCCAGCCCTCGCATTCCGGGGGCGGGAATTTTCCCGCGTATATCATTTTCAAAAGGACGTCCAGCGTCTTCAGCGCTTTTGCGGCCTGACCGCAGCTAATAAGCCTCTGTTCCATCGCCTGCGCCATTTCATCGGCGTCGAGCACTATTACCTTTCCGTCCGGGTAAATTTTTATATCAACCAGCAAATCGTTTATAGTGTATGTATCGGTCGCCTGGTCGTATTCTGTCTCTATTATATCGCAGTACCAGAATAAAAAGCTCCTGTCGCTGTCGTAAAATCTGCCCACCTTGTAGCCTCTGTCCAAAAACGTAAACGAAATGCCCCCGGACATGTCCGTCCTCGGCCTGATGCTCGACCATCTTGTGACAAGCAATTCATCGCTCCTGAAGAGCAACTCATCATCCGAAATATCGACCAGTTCGTAAGGTATGTATCTTCTTCGCAGTACTGTCGGTTTTTTCATGGTTATCACCTTTTTTCTGCAGACATATAGGATAATTATACCCCAGTTGTTTACATCACGAAACATGCATTTAAACTCACTTCTGAATCAAGCGGCACGATTATTTCCCATTATTTGCCAATCACAGGCTTATATGCTAAAATGCTTAATACATATGTATATCACAGGGCAGGGTGGTAGTTTATGAAACGTTCCGGAAATTGCAGCAATTGCGCCAGGGGTATCAGCATGAAGGTGAATCCTGATATTTTCTGCAGCATACATGGGGTGGTTTCAAGAAACTACAGGTGCTCGAAGTACGTAAGAAAGCCCGCTCAATGGTCCACCGAGGCTCCCGGGACCAACTATGACGCCCAGTGGGGAAACAGGTGCATAGATTGCGAATTCTTCCTGGTTCAGCATTCCGAATCGGAGCACAATCCATCCGTCGGCTGCTGTAAGCTATTCACAGTCAGAAATTATGACGGCAGCACAAGAAACGCCTGCTCCAAATTCAGCAGGAAGCCTGAAAAAAGCGTTTCGGCCAGTTGATGTGCAAAACATGGCTGTCACGATAAACACTGCAGACATTCATGCCGCGTACTTAATCCTGTCATCAGGATTTAAAAGCATGCTCTTTTACTGTAAGCTTGCAGATTTGCCCATGAGAACGCGTGGATTTATCCGTGAAACACATATCGGTATTCTTTTTTCCGTTCAAGTAAAACAGCATCCTGTCCGAAATATAAAATGAGATCGCTTTATCAATGCTGCCGGTTGTGGTAAAATGGAAGCATGATGGAGGTATTCACTTGATTCCGAAAATATCAGATATTTTTCAGCAAAAACTGGATGAGATACAAAGCAGGGTGCCTGTCAAAATAAAGGGCGCATCGTCCGGCACGTCCTTCCAGCAGTATCTGTCGGATGCTGTGGACAATATTTCCGGATCGGCAGCCTCCGCATCACCGGATACTGTCTCTGATACATTGGACGCATCGAAGGCATCAGATATTGCCATTGAGGATGCCGGTATGTCGAATGATGAGGCTGTTTCCTCATCTTCAGCAAACGCCATTGGCCTGTCGGAATCTCTCCGTAGGGCGCTGAACGCACTGGCAGCCTACAGGTCAGGCAATTACTACAATACGGCTTACAAAAATGAACTGATCGAAAAATGCATAATCGAGAGCTCGCAAAAGTACCATGTGGATCCAAACCTGATAAGAGCGGTCATAAAACAGGAATCGAACTATAATCCATACGCTGTTTCAAAAGCCGGCGCCCAGGGGCTCATGCAGCTGATGCCGGGGACGGCTGACGCGCTTGGAGTTTTTAATCCTTTTGATATCGCCGAAAATATCGACGGAGGCACCAGGTACCTGAGAGATCAGCTTGTAGCATTCGACGGCGATCTCACGCTGGCGCTTGCAGCCTATAACGCCGGTCCAGGCGCTGTCGCCAGGTACAATGGCGTCCCGCCCTATGCGGAAACTCAGAATTACGTGAGAAAAGTGCTCGAGTATTATTTGAAATATTCAAATAATGAGTAGTTTTTTATTGAACCTGTCCCGTCATGTTATCAAATTCTGACACCTGTAATCCACACTTTCCACATTGTTATCCACACAAGAGATTCCTACAATTTACGCGCTTTCTGAGCAATTTCCACATAATTCACAGGCATGTTTTCACCATATTCAGCACTTTTCTACAAATCAAAATTTTGCTATTCCAGGCTGCAATACAGCGTTTAATGTACTTTTATAAGTACATACCGGCTTCATGAGTGGTACTATGGTTTCCGACATTTTTTGCCATTTGTCGTTTTCTTCCATAATTCACATTTGATGATTTAAATATAAAAAACATAATGAAAAATGTGGAAAATGAAAAGTTATCCACAGGCGGTACCCAGTTTCAGACTGGCAACAGCATTGAGATCGAGGCCTGATATGTTTCCTCTTTTATATTCATAAAAAGCAGCCGCTCCTATCATTGCCGCATTATCGGTGCAAAGCAGGGGCCTCGGGTAGAACATGTCCGCCCCGATCTTTTCGGCCGCATCCTTCATGCAGTTCCTGAGCTGTGAGTTTGCCGCAACACCGCCGGCCAATGCTATCTTCCTGGCGCCCCTTAACTCTGCCGCCCGGATGGTGTTCTGCACGAGAACATCCACAACCGCCTGCTGGAAACTGGCGCAGACGTCAGGGATACTTATTTCAATGCCCTTTTGGGCGTTGCTGTTCAAATAGTTCAGTACGGCAGTCTTCAGCCCGCTGAAACTGAAATCCAGCGAACCGTCATTGAAGTGCACTCTTGGAAAATCTATCGCAAAAGGATCTCCTTTTTTAGCCTGCGCATCAATCAGCGGACCGCCCGGATATCCCAGGCCGAGGGCACGCGCGGTCTTGTCGAATGCCTCGCCGGCTGCATCGTCACGTGTCTGCCCCATTATTTCAAACCTGTTGTAATCCGCCACGTACACGATATGGCTGTGGCCGCCCGATGCCACGAGGCATACGAACGGAGGCTCAAGGTTTTCGTGTTCGAGGTAGTTGGCAGCGATATGCCCTTCGATATGATGAACTCCTACCAGCGGCTTTCCTGCGGCAAAGGCCAGTGCCTTCGCAGCCGACAGTCCTACCAGCAGGGCTCCGGCAAGCCCGGGCCCATATGTAACTGCTATGGCATCTGCCTGGTCAAGGCTGACCGAGGCTTCCTCCAGCGCCTGCCCGATCACGGGTATGATCAGCTCCACGTGTTTGCGCGATGCTATTTCCGGCACCACTCCGCCGAATTTTTTGTGGATATCGATCTGTGATGAGATAATATTGGACCTGATCTTTCTCCCGTTTTCAACAACGGCGGCGGATGTTTCGTCACAGCTTGTCTCCACAGCCAGTATGAGTATGTTTTCAGAATTTCCTTCAGCCAATTGGAACACCTTCGTTAATCTGAATTCGCTCAGCTTAATAATACACAATATGTATGATATCCCAAACAGGCCTCATTTACAAGAAGGTTCTCAGGGACAAAAAAAGAGGCACGAAGAAAACTCCGTGCACAAATTAGGGAAAACGCTAATGTTCACTTTAATTATAACAAGCAGCCGGAAACACTTAAATAGTGCATTGTTCCCGGCTGCGGCAGGAAAATGGTCCCCTGCACATGGGACCATGGTCCTATTCAGGAGGCCAGGACTTATGGCTATATATTTCATTTATGTATTATTTTACCATACCTCCGACACTTTAGACAATAAGATCATGGTACGTATTCCTGTGCCATGATCCCACTCAGCCGCAGATCGATACGCCTTGTTATCGAAGCAAAGCTGTGGCTACGACTATGGCTCCGAGCACGAGCCTGTATACGGCAAAAACTCCGAAGCCTTTTCTTCTCAGGTATTCCAGCAGGAATTTAATACTGAAGATACCCACGACCGCTGAGGTCAGTATTGCAACTATGAACGGCAGCGCGTCGATGGGGACACTGACAAGATCCTTTGCTTTATATACGCCGCTCAGGAATATGAATGGCGTAGACAACAAAAACGTAAACCTGGCTGAGTCCTCTCTTTTTATTCTCATGGCGCGGCCGGCGGCCATTGTTATGCCAGAACGCGAAACACCCGGTATCATGGCAAGTGCCTGCGAGACGCCTATCAAAAAGCTCCTTTTAGGTCCGATATCCAGCAGTTCGATCTCGGACCGGGAGTATTTATCGGCAGTATAGATCACGATGCCCATCACTATAAGCATTATCCCGATCAGCAGAGGATTCCTGAACGTGGTCTCCACGTGTTCTTCAAAAATCAGCCCAAGTATCCCGCCCGGTACGCATGCCAGGACTATGTACCAGAACAGCCTGCCCTCAGGCGATTTCGTGTCGGTCAGGCCGGCCTTGATGAGGTCGATCCAGTCTTTCCAGAAAAATATGACCACCGCCGCCAGTGTGCCAAGATGCAGTGCTATGTCAAACGCCAGCCCCGGATCCTTCCAGCCGAAAAACCACGGCGCCAGCGTAATGTGCGCTGTGCTCGATATCGGCAGGAACTCGCCCAATCCCTGCAGCATTCCATAAACTATCGCTTCAAGTACACTCACAATGATCCCCCTTCGGATGCCAGTTTATATCATGTTTTGAAGGACCGTCCCCTTTTTTGAGAACCGTCCCTCTTAGAATACCATATAATTACCGGCGAGTACATAAAAAACACAACTGTATGGGGACAGTCCCGGCAATGGCTCAAATCCCGCTACTGTAGATATATACTTGGAATCATGTTTTATGTCTGCGCCTGTCAAAAGCTTTTTTCGATGGCAGGGGAAGCGGCAAATACGGATACCGCCGGTTTCTGCACCGGTATTCCTCCGTCCTGCAGCAATTCGTCGGAATAGAAAATATGGTTTATCACTTCGGTGATATCATCTACAGGTACCACCTCGATCCCGGCGTTCTCGAACGTCTCCTGCCAGTTTTCCCTCGGTATCAGGACCTTGTTTATGCCTGCCTGCCGTGCGGCCTCCACTTTGGCAGCAACTCCGCCGACGGGTTTCACCTTTCCCCTGATGGATATCTCGCCGGTCAGGGCAATGTCGCTGCTTACAGGCAGATTGAAGATCGCCGAGTATATGGCTGCGGCTATGGCTATACCGGCAGACGGGCCGTCAATGGGTATACCGCCGGGAAAATTGAGATGGATGTCGTATTCCCTTGCATCTACGTTCAGGAACTTCTTAAGCACCGTTAGCACATTTTCGACAGAAGACTTTGCGGAACTTATCCTCTTTAGCTTGTGGCCTCTGCCGTCCATCTCCTCTTCTTCCACTATGCCGGTGACCTTGATGGACCCCTTGCCGGATTGGGCTTTAGTTGCGGTTACTTCAATATCTATGACGACACCGGTGGCATTGCCGAAAACGGCAAGCCCGTTTATACAGCCGACCTGTTTCTCCTGCGCGGAAACCTTCTTTTCGATCCTTGGGCTGTAATGCCCGAACTCAAGTACCCACTCTATATCCTTGCGGGTTATCATGGCCCGTCCTTCCACCTGTATCACTCCGCCGGCTATCTGGATTATGTTGACGGCATCCCTGCCATTCTGCGCATATCTTGCGATCAGTTGTTCACAGCCTTCCTCCATTTTGAATCCGCCTCTTTTTGCTGCATTTACGGCTATAGTGGCGATCTCGTCGGCCGTAAGGGGCCTGAAATATATTTCCACGCACCTCGAACGGAGAGCAGGCGGCAGTTCCTCTGCAGGCCTCGTCGTGGCGCCGACCAGCCTGAAATCGGCCGGCAGTCCTTTCTGGAATATTTCATGTATGTGTGCAGGGATATTGGTATCCTCTGAACTGTAATATGCGCTTTCAAGCATAACCTTCCGGTCTTCAAGCACCTTCAGCAGCTTGTTCATCTGTATCGGATGCAGTTCCCCGATCTCATCGATGAAAAGAATGCCTCCATGAGCCTTGGTCACGGCTCCGGGTTTGGGCTGAGGAATGCCTGCCACGCCGTATGCGCCGGCTCCCTGGTAAATAGGGTCGTGTACCGAACCGATCAGTGGGTCGGCGATGCCGCGCTCATCAAACCGCAGGATGGTGGCGTCCACCTCTACGAACTTGGCGTCTCTTCTGAAAGGAGATATGACCATCTGCTTTGCTTCTTCAAGTATGACCCTTGCCGCAGCGGTCTTCCCGACTCCAGGAGGACCGTATATGATGACATGCTGAGGATTGGGCCCGCAGAGCGCTGCCCGCAAAGCCTTGAGGCCCTGTTCCTGTCCAATTATATCCGATATCGACGCAGGCCTCGTTTTTTCTGCCAAAGGTTCGGACAGCTTTATTTCTTTCAGTCTGCGCAGCTTCTCCAATTCCTTCCGTGATTCCTTCTCAATGGCGCTTTTGTTGCACTGCTGCGATTTGAGCAGATTCAGGAAGTATATGCCTATTATTACCGAAAAGAAAAACTGTATTATCAGAAAGGTATTGGTCAGCATTCCATCTCCTCCTAGGATCTTGCCGCGTCTTAAATGTTTTTTACTAGAATAGTATTGACATTACAGATAAATTTATCCGTATCGGCTTCGGAGACGGTCGGCATGCTGCCGGATATGTTTTCAGCGCTCCTAGTGAACACTTAATTTTGTTAAGAGATCTTGAGACTTTAGCCGGAGAACCTTGATCCTTTGAACCGGATACTCCCAGGTCCCTGTTGTACGAATGCTTTACGGTTCGGAAACGTATACTGTCCGGAAAATCTATAAGCTGTCCGGGCATAGAAAACGGGCATGACCTTTTCGATTCATGCCCGTTTTTTCTGCGTTCAAATTCCCATATATCCGGGGTAATCCCGCTTTAAAGGCGAACGGCTCAGGACGCGCTTTCCTTCTTGACTCTCGATTTTTTGCCCGTCGACTTCTTAAGCGGTTTCCTGTTCTCATTTATTATCAGGGTCGGTTCCGTCTTGTTTTCCACGGTGTCTTTTGTAACGATGCATTTCTCGATATTGTTTGACGAAGGTATGTCATACATGACATCCAGCATTATCTCTTCTATGATCGCCCGAAGTCCTCTTGCCCCTGTGTTCCTTGCCAGCGCCTTGTCGGCTATCGCTTCGAGGGCGTCCGGTTCGAACTCCAGCAGCGTGTCGTCCATCTCAAAGAGTTTCTGATACTGTTTGACAAGCGCGTTCTTCGGTTCGGTCAGAATCTTCACCAGGGCATCCCTGTCGAGGGGATCCAGTGTGACTATTATCGGCAGCCTTCCGACAAACTCGGGTATAAGCCCGTATTTGAGCAGATCCTGGGGCAGTACCTGTGCCAGTATCTTGCCGATATCTTCTTCCTTTTTGCTTTCTATCTTAGCGCCAAATCCTATGGCCCTGGTCCCTATCCTGTTCTTTATTATCTTTTCCAGGCCGTCGAATGCTCCCCCGCAGATGAACAGGATATTCGTCGTGTCGATCTGTATGAACTCCTGGTGCGGATGTTTCCTTCCGCCCTGCGGCGGTACCGACGCCACCGTACCCTCAAGTATTTTCAGGAGCGCCTGCTGAACGCCTTCACCGCTGACATCTCTTGTGATCGAAGGGTTCTCGGACTTCCTTGCTATCTTGTCGATTTCGTCGATATATATGATACCCTTTTCTGCACGCTCGATATCGTAATCGGCTGCCTGGATGAGCTTCAGAAGTATGTTCTCTACGTCCTCTCCCACGTAACCGGCTTCCGTCAGCGAAGTGGCGTCGGCTATGGCAAAAGGCACGTTGAGCAGCCTGGCCAGCGTCTGGGCCAGGTAAGTCTTACCGCAGCCTGTCGGTCCGACCATCAGGATATTGCTTTTCTGTATCTCGACGTCACTGGTCCTGATGTCCGAGTTTATCCTCTTATAATGGTTGTATACCGCGACAGAAAGTGATTTCTTCGCTTTCTCCTGGCCAACGACATACTGGTCCAGTATTGCCTTTATTTCCTTCGGCTTCGGTATATCGCTGATCTCCGCATCCGCTTTTATATCATCGAATTCTTCCTCGATGATCTCCGAACAAAGTTCGATGCATTCATCGCATATATATACTCCGGGGCCTGCGACCAACCTCTTGACCTGGTCCTGGGTTTTGCCGCAGAAAGAACATTTCAGCTGCTTCTTCTCATCATATCTGGACATTACTCCACCCCATCTACTTCTTTCTGATCATCACGTCATCCACTATCCCATACAATTTCGCTTCCTCTGCCGACATGAAGAAATCCCTTTCGGTATCCTGTTCGATCTTCTCAAGAGGCTGGCCGGTATTCTCGCTCAATATCTTGTTCAGCCTGCCTTTGAGTCTCAGGAGCCATTCCGTACGTATCTTTATATCCGTCGCCTGGCCCTGTGTCCCGCCGAGCGGCTGGTGTATCATTATCTCACTGTTCGGAAGCGCAAACCTTTTGCCCTTTGTCCCGGCTGCCAGCAGGAATGCTCCCATGCTTGCCGCCATGCCCACGCATATGGTCTGGACATCGGCCTTTACATGCTGCATTGTGTCATATATCGCGAATCCCGCCGTTATAGAGCCTCCGGGACTGTTGATGTACAGCTGGATATCCTTGTCAGGGTCTACCGAGTCGAGATACAGCATCTGGGCAACCACCAGGCTGGCGGTCTGGTCGTTGATCTCATCGCTAAGCATGATGATCCTTTCCTTCAGCAGCATCGAGAAGATATCGTAGGAACGCTCTCCCCTGTTAGTCTGTTCAACAACTATCGGTACTAAACTCATAACCTTCCTCCTGACATATCATTGCTTAATATATCTCTGTCATGAAATAGATTAAGCTTCTATATTGTTTCCCACTAAAAATATAAAATAAACCGTATAATCAGATCAGTTTCGCATTTTCCAGCAGGAAATCAACTGTCTTTCTGGTAACCAACGTACTTCTGATATATTCTATATCATCCGGCTCTAAATGTTGCCTGAATTCTTCCTCGCTTTGCCTGTAATTTTCAGCCAGTCTCTTTATTTCAGCATCGGTTTCTTCGTCTGTAGGAACGATGGCTTCAACTTTGCTGATCTTATCAAGTACGAGTTGTGTCTTGACTTCCTGCTCTGCTCTCTTCCTGAACTGGTCCCTGAATGAGTTCATGTCCATACCCATTATCTCAAGGTACTTCTCCAGGTCAAGGCCCTGGTACATGAGGCTCATCCTGAAATCATAAACCATGTTGTCTATCTGTCTTTCGATCATGACCGGAGGAATGTCCACAGTCGCATTCTCCACCACTTTAGCGACCACTTTGTCCTCGTTTTCATGGTGCGCCATATGTTCGGCCTTGTCAAGTAGCTTCTTCCGGAGGTCGGCCTTGTACTCCTCCAGCGTGTCGAATTCGCTGACATCCTTGGCAAATTCATCGTCAAGATCGGGCAGTTCCCTTAATTTGATCTCCTTGACCGTCACCTTGAAAACTGCCGGCTTTCCGGCCAGATCCTTGTTGTGGTAATCTTCGGGGAACGTAACGTTGACTTCCTTCTCTTCCCCTTTTGAAACTCCGACCAACTGATCCTCGAAACCGGGGATGAATGTACCTGACCCGAGCGCAAGGTCATAGTCGGTGCCTTTGCCGCCTTCAAACGCCGTGCCGTCGATGAACCCTTCAAAGTCGATGGTAACGGTGTCGCCTGATGCCGCAGGCCTGTCCTCGACGGTTATGAGCCTTGAATTCCTTTCGCGTACCTTTTCTATCTCCTTATCCACATCCTCGTCTGTGACGACAGCGGTCGACTTCTCGACTTCAATGCCCTTGTACTCTCCAAGTTCCACGTCGGGTCTGACAGTGACCTTCGCAGTGAATATCAGGGACTGGCCCTTGCCTATCTGCTTTATGTCTATTTCAGGCCTGTCCACGGGATGGATATCGTTCTCTTCCACTGCCTGTTCATATGCATCCGGACACACTTCGTTTATTGCGTCCTCGTACAATACCTGTTCCCCGTAATACCTTTCCACCAGGTGTCTTGGCGCTTTGCCTCTCCTGAACCCGGGTATATTGAACTTCTTTGCATTCCTGGCAAATGCTTTCTGCATCCCCTGCTCAAATTTTTCCGCTTCAACCTCTATTTCGAGTTGAACGACATTCTTACCTGCATTTTCCACTTTAACCTGCATGTGTCTTCATTCTCCTATCATTACAGATTGCTTGATTCGACAAAACTTACGGGGGTAAGCATACCCCCTCGATTAACGCATACATTATAACAAAATATTATCATAAAGCCAATACAAAACAATTTTTTGTTGAATTATTGCCCGGAAACGTCCTCACACAGTTTCTCGGGCATGAAGCCCAGGTGGTCGGCGGCCACCAGCCTGAACATGATCCCGTCGACCAGGCCTTCGACTGCTGCTTTGCAGGCATCTCCGTGCAGATGCCCGTATATGCATATCTTTACGCCATACTTCTTCATTATATCCATGAATTCCGAAAACTCTCCCCTGGAGTTGAACGGTGGATAATGCAGCGCCGCTATTATGGTATTGTCTGCGAAGGCCGGATCTGACGAGATGTCCGACATTCCCTTCTGCAGTGACATTTCGAGCCTCTGCAGTTCCCTTTGGTAAATTCTCGCATCATCGGCGCCGAACCCGACCTCACCCGGCATATCCCAGCCTCTCGTTCCGCAGATCGTCATTCCTTCGATGCTGAAACTGTTGTTGTGCATGAAGCTTATCGAGGTAAAGCCGTTTTCGCTGACGAACTTCTCCATCTTGCTCATGGTCGTCCACCAGTAATCATGATTCCCCTTGGATATGATCTTTTTGCCCGGCAGTTCATGGATGAACCTGAAATCCTCATGCGCTTCGTTAAGATAAGTCGCCCATGAAATATCGCCAGGCACGATGACGTAATCGTCCTCCCCGACAACGGAGCACCAGTTCTCCTTCAGCTTGTCCATATAGTTGGCCCATCTCGGCCCGAACACATCCATCGGTTTGTCTACACTCAGCGCCAGATGGAGATCCGATATAGCAAACAGCGCCATAATCCATTCCTTCCTGTTTCAGGGGACAGTTCTTCATTTTTGGGGACAGTTCTCAACTTTTAGCGTTGGGGACAGTCCTGCTTTTCGGGGACGTTTCTCAACTTTCAAAGTTTACGCCGGAGTCCCGGCTTCCGGTAAGGCTCCTGCTCCCTTGAAAAGTAACCTCATTGCAGGACATAACCCGCTTTTTTTAAGAATAACCCCCTGTTATAGGGATAATTAACCTCATGCTATCCTTGTATACTCTTATAGCCATGTCTGTCACCTGGCCGAATGGAAAAAATCGTACAGTCTCTCCGCCATCGGCCTGCTTATGCCCTCCACTGCCTGAAAATCGTCAACCCCTGCCTGTCTCATACGCGCGACGGAGCCGAAATGCTTAAGCAGCGACTTTTTCCTCTTCGGCCCGATCCCCTCCACCTCATCGAGTATGGATCCGGAGTATCTTTTGGTCCTCAGCATCCTGTTATAATCCAACGCAAACCTGTGTGCCTCGTCCTGGATCGACGTGACAAGCCTCAGCGCAACAATGTTGCCGGTCAGGTCCGCCTCATTCCCCGGGGCCACCAGTCCGCGGGTCCTGTGCTTATCGTCCTTGACCATTCCGCATACCGGGATGTCGACATCGAGATCCTGCATCACCTGCCTTGCGGCATTTACATGTCCGATGCCGCCGTCGACCATGATCAGGTCAGGCAGCCTGCTGAACTTGCCGTGATCCTTTTTATCAGGATCTTGCTCTCCTGTATCGATTTTCTCCTTAATGGCATGCGTCAATCTCCTGTGCAGCACTTCCTGCATGCTTGCATAGTCGTTCTGCGTATCGGTGGTCCGTATCCTGAAACGCCTGTATTCCTTTTTCGCCGGCGTCCCGTTCTCGAATACCACCATCGATGCTACTATCTCGGAAGAACCGGTATTCGATATATCATAAGCCTCGATCCTTTCAGGAATTCCATCGAGTCCCAGTATACCCGCAAGTTCCTTCAGCCCTTCCTGCACTCCGTCGGCTTTCCTCATCTCGTCGTTGAAGCGGTCAAGTTCGATCTTTGCATTTTTGGCGACCATTTCAGCCATACGGAGCTTCTCGCCTCTCTTAGGCACCCTTACATGTACCCTGCCGCCCCTCCTGGCGCTCAGCCAGTCTTCAATCAGCTCCCTGTCCTCGACATCAGCGCCTGTGATGATTTCCGGTGGTATCAGATCCGCAGTCCCGTAAAACTGTTTGAGGAACGATGAAGCCGTTTCCGACAGTTCGGCTTCTCCGCTGCCCTGTATGATGAAAAACCTTCGCCCCAGCAGCTTTCCGCCCCTTACGAAAAACACCTGGATGCAGGTATCCGTCTTGCTTGCGGCAAACCCGACCACATCCTGGTCGGAGCCCGATACTGTAAAGACTTTCTGTTCCTGGACTATGTTCCTCACGCTGATCAGTTTGTCCCTCAATGCGGCGGCCTGCTCAAAATCCAGCCTCTCCGCCGCTTCCTGCATTTCCTTCTCCAGTTTTTCGATTATCGCATCCTGTTTCCCGTCCAGGAACGAACAGACATCCCGTACCACCGCCTGGTATTCCTTTTTGTCCACATGGCCCGCGCATGGCCCCAGGCACTGCTTTATATGGTAATACAGGCACGGCCTGTTCCTGCCTATATCCCTGGGCAGGACACGCTTGCACGTCCGTATCGGGAATATTTTCCTGATCAGGTTTATAGTCTCGCGTATCGAATGCACATTGGGATAAGGACCGAAATATCGGGCCCCGTCTCCTTCGACCCGTCTCGTCATGTATATCCTGGGATATTCTTCGTTGACTGTTACTTTGATATAGGGGTACGTTTTATCGTCTTTGAGCAGGATGTTATAACGCGGCTTTTTGTCCTTGATCAGATTGCACTCCAGTATGAGCGCCTCGAATTCGGTGTCTGTGACGATGTATTCAAACTCCGCGATCTTTGCCACCATCGCCTCCACTTTGGGAGAATGGGCGGCAGAATCCTGAAAATATTGCCTGACTCTGTTCTTCAGCACTTTTGCCTTGCCGACATATATTACAGAGCCGTTTTTGTCCTTCATAATATAAACGCCCGGTTTATCGGGCAGTTTTGCAAGTTCTTGCTGAATATCGAACATGGTCTAGACGTTCTCACCTGTATCCGATACCAAGTAATTTTCCAACTCAGCAATGGCTTCCGCCTCATCGCTTCCGTCAGCAGTAAGCAATATGACCGAATCGCCTTTTATACCAAGTGACAAAACTCCCAGCAGGCTCTTGCCGTTAGCCTTCCTTTCGCCCTTCGTGATCCATATGTTCGACTCAAATCCGGTCGCCTTTTGTATAAAAATCGCTGCGGCCTTCGACTGTAACCCCTGCGGGCTCTTTATCAGTATCTCTTTTGATATCATTATTTACCTCCATTTACTTCCGTATAACTATACGTTTATCCAATGCCGATATATATTGTTCCTCTTCCGGTACAAAGCAACGCCCGTGCGGACGTTCCATGCATGTATCCTTATTCAATCCCATTATACCAAATGTATTTTCTCAATACCATATTATCTTTAAGAAACGTCCCTAAACGTAAGTAGAAATAAAAAACGGCCGGACTCAGTTCCGGACCGTCGTTATTTACACACGAATGTTTTCGCTGCAGCCGCTGCGGGACTTTGCCGGTACTGCAGGACTTCGCCGATTCTGCCGGGGACCTGCCTCTGCTGCTGTGAGCTGCCCGCTGCTTTCAGGTTTCCTTCTGCGCATTCGTTTTATTACCCTGCAGATAATGCTGTTCCATCAGGATGCCCATTCCAAAGGAATATATCAGGAAGTTGATCAAACCTGTCACTATGGCTGCCAGCAAAAGGTTCTGCTGGGGGATGATAAGCAGAACGACAAGCTTGACAAGCGTGGCAGTTATCAGCCCCGTGATGAATTCAATGAAAATACCGTTTTTCCGGCTGAATGCCTTGAGGATCATCCTGCCCAAATATATACATGCCGGCACTGTCGATATGATCAGCAATATGATGTACAGCAGCGGCGCTATAAGCGTCAGCAGCAGTATCGCCAGCAACGAAGTCGCTCCGATGAATGACAGTATGCCGAGCACCAGTTTTCTTACCGGGTTTTTCTCCAGGTTATTCGAGATCATGCGGTACCTGGTCCTGGAGATCAGGAGCGACAGCAACCCGGTCAGGAGAACTGCCAGCATGAACAGTACCAGGATGACAAGCCTCAGGTAGAATAACGCATCTATGTCGAGATTCATGGACTCGCCAAGTATCCTTACTTCCTGCCCGCCAACAACAGCGCCCGGGGATTTCTCCACAGAGCCGACGGAAATCACGTCGCCATATATCCTGGCTCCATCCTCCAGAGTCGCTTTTCCAAACATCGATACCACCTGGCCGGTGACTTCGGCATTGATTGCCGCATCACCGAAAACAGCAACGACATGGCCGTCGACCCTGCTTTCGACCCGGACATCGCCAAGGACCACTATAACGTTCCCCCGGACAGGCGAGGTCACTTCCGCATCCTCAAAAATCTTTATCTTATCGCCGTTTTCAGAATCTACATATATGCCTTCTCCCCGGACCGGAACAGCCCATACCACTAAAAGTATGATAATGGCAAGGAGCGCCGCAAGTTTTTTCATTCAGCTTCCTCCCCGGTATGTGTACCAACATAATGGATAAGCCTCTGGATCGCCAGTACCGCCAGTATCAGCACTATGAACGCATAGTAGTATGATCTGACGATCGAGAGCGCGATATCTGCCACCGCAGCAAGCACATCTATCAGTAATCCCGCAATGTCCTTCACTGCTCCGAATATTGCAGCCGTAACAGTCGAGAAGGATCCGAAATATTCGCCAAGTCTTTCAAATGCGCTGAATACGCTGACTTCTTTCATATCCGCAACAAAAATGAGCAGCAGTACGATCGAAAGCAGAGTTGCGATATTGTAAAGCCATACTATTCTCTTCTCGCTTCTTTCTTTCCTCTGGTTCTCGATCAATGCCACTTTGTCCATGACCCTTGCTTCAAAATCATCCGGAGGCTCGATTTCCACCTTTTCATCAAGCGTAGAGAAGATGGCTTCCATGCAGCCGAATTCCTCGCTGCAGTCGCTGCAAGCCTTCAAATGCTCTCTGAACTGTTTTTCCTCGGCTTCATCCATTTCTCCGTCAAAATACTTCATCATGAATTCCTTCGACGTATCACAGTTCATAAAGCCTCCTCCTTTCTTTCCTTCATCAACGCCTCTTTCAGCATTATCCTTGCACGATACAGCCTGTTTTTTATTATCGTCATCGGCTCTCCGAGAACCTTTGTCATTTCCTCATACGATAACCCGTTCTGGTGGAACAGTATTATCGGCGTCCTGTATTTCTCAGGCAGTTCCTGTATCGCCCTCCGGATCCTTTCAGACCGTTCCTTCCGCAGATAGCTGTCTTCAGGCGTGTCAACCCCGTCTGAGAGATCCCCGATCTCATCTATCGATGTCGAATTTACCTTCTTCTTTCTGTGTATGTCCAGGCAGAGATTGGTGGCAATGCGAACCGCCCAGGTGGAGAATTTATACTTTGGATCATAACGGTCAAGAGCCTTGTAGATCCTGATAAAGACTTCCTGGGAAAGGTCGCTGACCTCTTCCTTGTCATTGATCATATTATAAACGACGCTGAATATCAACTTTTTATATCGTGTCACAAGTTCTTCGAAATACTCGTGCTGCCCTGCCAGACACTTCTGTATCAGTTCATAGTCGGTCAGCTCCAATCGGTTCTCACCACCTTGCCTATATTAAATTATACGACAAAGTTTGATTTGTGTCTGTAAAAGGTTAGGGGACAGTTCTCTACATAGTAGAAATTCGTTGCGGGTTGAGAACTGTCCCCTTTTGATTGGTTTAGCTCGACACTCCTCAGCAAAGAAGTAGATTTTCACGGGTTGAGAAGTGTCCCCTTTTGATCGACTTAGCTGGGACAGTTCTCTACATAGTAGAAATTCGTTGCGGGTTGAGAACTGTCCCCTTTTGATTGGTTTAGCTCGACACTCCTCAGCAAAGAAGCAGATTTTCACGGGTTGAGGAGTGTCCCCTTTCGTTTGGTTTGACTGGGACAGTCCTCTACATAGTAGAAATACGTTGCGGGTTACTGTCCCCTTTTGATTGGTTTAGCTCGACACTCCTCAGCAAAGAAGCAGATTTTCACGGGTTGAGGAGTGTCCCCTTTCGTTTGGCTTAGTTTGGGCACTCCGGGTTAGGGGACAGTTCTCAAAAAGATGCAAAACACCGCAATTGTGAGTGCTTCTTTGCAATTGACCCAAACACGACACTTTCCGATAATTATATTGGGGAGCAATATTAGGGGACAGTTCTCAAGAAAGTTAAACAGGATGCATGACTAAATGAGTAAAGCAATAAGGATCGCTCATCGGGAATACGATATGTGTAAAAAGCTGAGAAGTGTCCCTGTTGATCGGACAGTCGAGAAACGTCTCCTATGGCCATAAAGTTGAGAAGTGTCCCCATGAGGTGATACCATGACAGTAACGAATGTGACCCGCAAGACTGTGCTCGCGGACAAATGCGAAGTCGCGTCGACCTTTTTTGCAAGGTTCAGAGGGCTCCAGTTCAGGAAAGAGCTGCCTCCTGGGCACGGCCTGCTTATAACTCCGTGCAATTCCATCCATATGTTTTTTATGAGATTCCCGATCGACGCCCTGTTCATAGATTCAGAAAACAGGATAGTCCATATTTATGAAGGGATAAAGCAGTGGAGAGTATCCGCAATAATAAAAAACGCCCGCTGCGTGCTGGAACTGCCTTCGGGCACCGTTTATTCGACGGGCACGGCCACCGGCGATCTTCTGGATATACAGCCATGACTATCTGGGCTTATCTGCTGACCATCCCGTTTATATCAATTCAGCTATATACGAACTGCCACGATATCCTTGCCATGCAATTACGGCATCACATGGCACCCAATATTTTTCCCGTTACCGTTTTGTTATATCCTAATCTTTCAGCCGCTTCCACATAATTATCGCATCTTCATTGTTGTCTGCATAATACGCTTTTCTCATGCCGCCGTCTTCAAACCCGTATTTTTCATACATGGACCTGGCGCCATGGTTGCTCTTCCTTACTTCCAGCGTAAGCGCCGCCAGACCGCGATTTTCCGCTTCATCAATCAACGCCTCCATAAGGGCGCTGCCAATGCCGCTGCGCCTGAACTCGGGATGGACGGCAATGTTGGTGATGTGGCCTTCGTCACATACCTGCCACATCCCCGCATACCCCACGGCCCGGCCGTTTATCAAAGCGCAGAAATAAACCGCTTTTTCATTATGCAGGAATTCATCCGTTATCGACTGTCTTGACCATGGTATTTTAAAACTCAGGTTTTCCACCGTCATAATGTCATCTATATGTTCTTTCCCCGCCCTGACGATCTCCAGGTTATTTAGCATTACAACATCCTCCGTCATTCCCTGCTGCCCTGCGCATGCTTTCTTTCATACTCCCTCTCGGCCTGGGAAGGCCTGAGGTAAAACGGCATCAAGCCGGCGCAGTCGGTGCTCTCTCCCCTTGCGTGCAGCGCAAGCGCCAGCTGCGCGGCAGGAGCAGCCATCATCTGGTATGTGAAAGGAGGCATGAAACTGCAGCGTTCTTTCAGTTGTATTTTAAGGAAATCCCTGTGCAGAAGCACTCCGTCGCCCGCAAACATGACATTCGCCCCTGCATATTTCTCCCCGATCTGTTTTACCAGTTCGGAAATATGGAGCCCCATATACCCTGACAAATTGGCCATCAGTCCGTTCCGGGGTTTATAAAGCGCGGTGTAGACCTGGCTGTTCCTGGCGTCCATTATAGGGCACACCAGTGCGTCATCCGGTACCACAGCCGCATTAGCCAAAGCATCCAGCGACGGTATCCCGACGACCGGCTTTTTCAATGCGTACGCCATGGTCTTTATCGTCGTCACGCCGATCCTGAGCCCGGTAAACGACCCGGGACCAGTCACTGCCGCAAAAACATCTATATCGGACAAATCGAGCTTAAGGCTTTCCAGCACTTCCTTCATCATCGGGACCAGTTTTTGCGAGTGTGTCTTCTTGTCTTTCAGCAGAAATTCGGCCAGCAGTCCGTTTTCATCAGCTACCGCTATACCGGCCGTTGCAGTGGACGTATCAACCGCAAGCGCTCTCATCAGTAAGCCTCCTCTCGTATTCCGCAGTCCTGTCACCGATGAAACTGACGGTGATCGTCCTGCTGTCGGAGCCCTCAGGATCATTTTTTTCTATATAGACCTCTATACGCTCTGAAGGAAGTATTTCTCTTATGAGGTCCGCCCATTCTATGACCGTCACTCCGTCTCCGTCGATGTATTCATAATATCCTGTGTCGAGCATCTCATCCACATCGCCGATCCTGTACACATCAAAATGGTATAAAGGCAGCCGTCCTTCATACTCATTGACGATGGTGAAAGTTGGACTGGTTATGTATCCGCTGATCCCGAGGCCTTTTGCGATACCGCTTGTAAAAGCGGTCTTGCCTGTCCCAAGATCACCGAAAAGGCACACGTTGTCGCCCCTTTGCAGCATACTGCCAAGTTTTCTTCCCAGTTCAACCGTATCAGCGACAGAACTGGCGCGGAATTCCTTCATATCCTTTTTACCACCTGACCGTTTATAATCGTGTAAAGCACCCTGGATTTCAGTTCCAGCGGATGTCCGTCCATTATTATGATATCGGCATCCTTGCCGGCCTCAAGGCTTCCTACCCTGTCTGCTATCCCCGTGATTTCAGCGGCATTTATAGTAATCGCCTTAAGTGCTTCAGTTTCGTCCATCCCCTCTTTGACCGCGACCGCTGCGCAAAGCGGAAGGTACTGTACGGGGGTGACCGGATGGTCCGTCATTATGGCTGTTTTGATTCCCGCTCTCGACAGTATTCCCGGCGTCCTGGCGCTTTGATTCCTGAGTTCTATCTTCGACCGGTCGGTCAAAAACGGCCCGGTGATGACACTTACATTCTCCTCGAGCAAAATATCCGTGATCAGGTGACCTTCCGTGCAATGCTCGATCGTGATGCCGACCCCGAACTCCTTAGCGATCCTTATCGCGGTCAAAATGTCGTCAGCCCGGTGGGCATGGGCTTTAAGCGGGATCTCCCCGTTGAGGACCTTCAGCAGCGCTTCCATTTTAATATCATAATCAGGCTTGTCAAAATTCTCGCTGTCCCGCTCATAGTCTTCCTTCATCTTTTTATATTCGACAGCCTTCATCAGGCTTTCCCTGAGCAGCGCAGCCGTGGCCATCCTTGTCATGGGCGCCTGCCGTTTTTCGTGATATACGCTTTTAGGATTTTCTCCAAATGCAACTTTCATGGCCACAGGCGCCTTTATGACCATATCCTCGACCCTGCGCCCGTACGTCTTCAGCGCTGCGAACTGCCCGCCGATCACATTGGCACTGCCCGGGCCTGTAACAACGGTGGTGACGCCGTTCTCTCTTGCCTCGACGAAAGCCCGGTCCGCGTGGTAAACAGCATCGATAGCCCGCAGGTGCGGCATGACAGGATCTGAGGTCTCATTTCCGTCGTCGCCTTCGAATCCGACGGAATCCTCCCACATGCCCACATGGCAGTGCGCATCCACGAATCCCGGCAAAACATAGCGTCCCTTTGCATCTATGACTTCAGACGCCGCCGCTTCCAGCCTTGTCAGTTCTGCAGCGTCATTGCCCAGCGCGGTTATTTTCTCCCCTTCCGCGGCAATGTATCCGTCATTGTAGTCAATACCTGCCATTGTGAGTATTTTCGCGTTTTTTACAAGCAGCATGCAAAGACCTCCTGTTGTTGATTCATAGCTTACTTATCATATAATTCCGTAATATATCCAATTACCTGGTATTTGCCGTATTGCCTTTCATGGTTGAGGACTGCGTTACGCTACTCATTCATCATTCAATATCATCACAAAACCATGTCCTGATATCCATAATATAATATCACTGTTTACTGCATTTTAAAATATTGACCATAAGCTATATTGCCAAGAGCAAAATAACTGTCCAACCAGATTAGATACATCTATCGGTATCGGATTTTTCTTATATGGGATTTTTTAATGGAAGTTAAGTCTCATAAAATGATTTATGAATTTTTAAGGATTGCATTTCTTATAGGAACTAACTCGTTGCACTAATATAATATATTTCCGCCTGCAGAAATACTAATTCCACAAATGAGGTTTGCTTACTGTAAAATACAAGCATTATCTATTCTTTCGCAACATACCAGGTATTTGCCAATATTAAACAATAGCTGGAATATTTATTGCCTCCTAAATATCCCATCTTTACAGCTTTTTGCGCATGACAAGCCTTATTTTTGTTTGGCTTTTACTTTTTTATAAATAGTGATGATGAAAGACATTATGCCAAAAACTGTTAAAAACAAATATATCGATAAAGGAAAATACCATTGCACAAACTCTTTTCCGGCATCCGGATTGCCGTGTGCTTTTTGAATGTAACAAAACAGGATCATTGATATGAGAGAAAGCACGGGAACAATGCAGCTCAAAACAATTTTAGATTTTCCCATTTTGAAATATATGATGTCAATAATACTAAAAAGAGTATTCCGGTCAACAGGCTTAATTCAAAAGTAAATAAAATCATAAAAGATTTCCCCTTAATTTATGATCAATATAATAATATATTGTTTCACATAATTTTACAACTATGATATGAACATGCATTTTTATTTTACTATTCTTTTGCGACAAAGTTTGCCCGTTTGCACAAAAAAACCGCCAAAGGTCAATAGCCAATGACGGTTTTTAATCTCGAAAGAAAACTTTGCAGGTTTGAAAAAACCCGGGTATAAATTATCAGAGATATTACCTCTTGCTGAACTGAGGCGCCCTTCTTGCCTTCTTGAGACCGTACTTCTTTCTTTCTTTCATCCTCGGGTCTCTTGTCAGGAAACCTGCCTTTTTCAATGCAGGTCTGAATTCTTCGTCAGCCTTGACGAGCGCCCTTGCGATGCCGTGCCTTATAGCGCCGGCCTGGCCTGACAGGCCGCCTCCGACGACATTGCACAAAACATCGAATTTGCCCAATGTTTCGGTAAGTACCAACGGCTGCTTTACGATAACTTTAAGGGTCTCAAGCCCGAAATAATCATCTATGTTCCTGTCATTAACGGTTATTTTGCCCTCTCCGGGTACAAGCCTGACTCTGGCGATCGATTTCTTTCTTCTTCCTGTTCCGTAATACTGTATTTTAGCTGCCATCGTTATACTCCTCCCTCCTCATCAAACATCGATTTCGAGTATTTCCGGCTTCTGAGCCTGATGCTCATGCTCCGGGCCCCTGTAGACTCTGAGTTTCCTGAACATTGCACGCCCGAGACTGTTGTGAGGGAGCATACGCTTAACTGCAAGCTCGACTGCCTTTTCAGGCGAATTCTCCATCAACTGCCTGTACTTGGTCTCTTTCAGCCCGCCCGGCCAGCCGGAGTGACGCCTGTAAACCTTCTGATCCAGCTTCTTCCCGGTCAGGACGGCCTTTTCGGCGTTGATTACGATCACATAGTCTCCTGTATCAACGTGAGGCGTATATATAGGCTTGTGTTTTCCCCTCAGAATGCTTGCAACTACGCTTGCAAGTCTTCCCAACGGCTTGCCGGCGGCATCGACTACGTACCATTTTTTCTTGACTTCCTCAGCCTTTGCCATATAAGTCTTCATCTGTTACCTTTCCTCCCTGATTACTTCGTATATATGTTCAAACCGGCCTTTGACTCAGCTCAAAACACGCCGGTCTTTCAGGCACTTTACTATAATAATACAGGTCCTCCGCACATGTCAAGTGAAAAACCGATAAATTTAATTTATCTTTCATTATCTCTTGATTATAGCCTTAATATACCCATATCTCCCTTATAATCGTCCGTCATTTCACTTTTTTGAATCTGCTCTGCATCCGGTTCTTCCTGTCAGATCCTACGTCCCGGTCCCATTCCCCCGGTTTGGAACCATTTTAAGATGCCAATGTCCCAGTCCGGTAACTCTCTTCTGTCTCATCTTACCTGTCTGAAGTTCTCTTCATTCCCGCTATCTCTGCTTAATGCGGCGATCTGTCACAAACGCCGCAGCCTGCCCTGCAATTGTATCAAAAATTACGCTAATAATCACCTTCATATCGCAAAATTAACCGTAAAAAAGGACCAGGGCTGGCCCTGGTCCTGTAACGGTACCGCCGAGTGCTTCTGCTGCAAATCCCCGATTCAGGGAAACTTATCGATTTCAGTCGATATATTTGAACGTTTCATTAAACCATCTGTCTGTCTGATCGTTTATTTGCTGGTCCCAGCTTTTTACGGTTATCGCGTCTATTTCACTTATATCGATAGGATCGTAGAAGCCTGTAAATTCCAGGTACTCCTGGTTGAGCGAAGAACAGGAGCAGTTGTTGTAATGTATATAACTGCCATCTTTCATCCTTATATCTGCCGTCAGGGATAGACCCACTTCGACTTTTTGGCTGTCTTTGGGCAGGAACCTGACATAAGTGGCAGTTGGCGTTACATAGATCTCATCCAGGACAAGGCTGTCATCGTAGCCCTGCATGTCAACGGCCGGCCGGAAATCAGGTCCTTCCGCATCATTGTCCAGGACGAATTTCACGTTCCAGCTGCCCTCGAAAGTCTCATATTCCCCATAATACTCGACCATCGGCTCATACTGTTCCAGTTGCGAAACATCCGAAATATCGTAAACATAATACATTGCATTCATGCCTTCAGCCGGCTCGTTCCAGACCATCATCGGAGCGATGTCGCCGGTCTGCGGATCCATCATGTACAAAAGGACCTCATCGCGATCATAGCCGGCTGACATATTCAATACCCGGACATGGAGTTTGCCGTCGACAAAGGCTGCCGTATCCAGCAGCAATCCCGGTTTCCCCGCCAGCAGCGGCAGACCGAGATCCTGGCTTGCTGCGATTTTTTCGGGAATCAGCGCCGCGTTCCTTACGTATTTTGCAAAGAATGGCTTCCTTGTGCTCCTTGGTTCATACCTGCTTACGTATCCCGCTATCTCCGCTGTGTTTTCGACCAGGTCCGCAGCATCAGCCTGCGGAAGTTCCAGGTCGCCTGACATATCAAGCGATGCTTTTTCAAATTTCAGTTCCCTGTAACAGATATCACCGATATTTATGGAAACGTTCCTGCCTTTCAGCTCTTCCGTCGACTGCAGGTTGAATGTAATTACGGCCTTGCCGTCAACGACACTTATGCCGGATGAACCGGTACTGTAATCGGAAAGCCCTTCAACATCCAGAGACGTGACCGCGGTTTCCAGATTATCGCCAATGAACGGTTTACCGTCGTCCCTGGCGATTTCCACCAGCATGAACGCGACCTTGTCGTATCCTGCCGCTCCTCGGGCCGTAACAGTCAGTCCTGCGTTCGAAACGCCCTGTTCGATAGGGTATATATTTTCAAGGTAGGATGCCTTTTCTCCGAAAATCGCCCGAAACGCATCGGCAATGTTCAGTTCTGTAAAAGCAAATGCCGTCGCACCGGTCAGCATGAGGCAGCATGCCACAAGAGCAGCAGCCATCCTTTTCTTCCTGGTCCCCTGCTTTTGGCCAACTTTTTTCACGATCATTTTTTTGATGCGTGCCGCTTCGATATCGCTTATAGGCTCTTCTATAATATCCATTTCAGTATAATTCATGTAATCATCAAGCATATAATCATCCCCTTCAGTAATTGATCCCTCTGCTGATGAGCATATCGCGCAGTTTTTGCCTGCCTTTGAACAGTCTTTTTTCGACCCGCTTGTTTTTAAGGTCCATCTTGTCGGCTATGTCGCTGATCGTTTCCGACAGGAAAAACCTCCTGTAAAAAATCTCCCTGTCAGGATCCGCCAACTCTCTTACAGCATCCCTGACCAGATCACTGTCGATCCTTTTTATTGCAGCAGTTTCCGTATCCTGCAGCGAAGCTTCGTCCAGGCTGTCGATCGGGAGAGACGCGATTTCCGATCTGTTCTTTCTGTACCTGTCTATTGCCGTGTTGCGCGCTATTGCGGCAATAAAGGATTTCAGGCTCCCCTTCCGTTCATCATATGACCCGATCGACTGCCACAGCTTGACGAACGTATCCGATACGCACTCCTCAACGTCTTCGGAACTGCTCTTTCCAAGCACTTTAACAGTGATGGCCTTCACCTTCGGGCCGAACAAATCAAATGCGTCTATCAACCCGTCTCTGGGTTTTCGTTTGATTTTATCGATCAATTGCTTTTCATCCATTGGCTCCTCTCCCATGCAGTGAAAAGATATTTCGCTGAAGGCCTTCATATGTATATACGTCGGGAACTCACCTGTTCCCCCCTCGTATTAAGAAAAAAATCAGGCAACTGTCCGCCTGAAATTTATCCTGCATTTATACCGGTCTGTCGATACTTTATCACGAACAATCTTTAATTTACTGGAACCATCTATAATTTATTCCGCAAACTTTCTCATGGAATCCGCCACCTCGTATCCGTGACTCCGCACATTATCTAACCGTATCACACTATACGGGCAGTACTTAATGCACGGATAACCTAAACCGCCCTAAAAGACTTATCCACCGTAAGTCCAGCACGCTTGGGATCCGGCTCTGAATCTGGCTGGCTAAATGCGGCCAGCTTAAAATCCGGTAAACATCAATCGAAACACGATTTATTAGAAAATTTCAGATTAAGTAAAATTAAAATTCAAAGCCGGTATTCTTCTGCCGGAAAACTGACAAAACTTCCCTCGTAAAACATCTGCCCCAAATCTAATAAAATACTTCGGCCAGATACAGGCCGTGAGCCGGTGCAGTCCTGCCGGCTCTCCTGCGGTCGAGGCCTGCTATTATACCTGGGATGTCCTGTGTCCTCAGCTTGCCGAAACCGACTTCCACAAGAGTGCCTGCCATTATCCTGACCATATTGTACAGAAAACCGTCACCGGTGACAGAAAACTCTATCAGTTGCCCCCTGTGTTCATCTTTGGAGTGGATGATATGCTGCGCCTGCGATACTCTGGACACCGTTGCCTCCGTGATCGTTCTGACTGTCGTTTTCGCGCTGTACCCGGATGCGCTGAAAGCCAGGAAATCATGCGTTCCGATGAAATATTGCGCCGCCTTGTTCATTTCATCCACATCAAGGGGGTAGTAGACGTGATATGCCCTGTGGCGAAGAAGCGCAGAAGGAAAAGTCGAATTGTATATATAATAAAGGTATTTTTTCGATTTGGCGCTGTAGCGGGAATGGAAATCCGGCGGAACTTCTTCAGAGCTTACCACCCTGATATCGTCCGGCAGGATCGTATTAAGCGCAAAAGAGAACTTGTCCGCGGGGATGGGCGATCCGGTGAAAAAATTGCATACGAAACCAAGAGCATGGACTCCCGTATCTGTCCTGCTCGAGCCTGTAATGCTGCAGTCCTCGCCTGTAAGCCTTCGGACTGCGGCGGCCACAGTATCCTGGACTGTGACCGCGTTCTCCTGGCTTTGCCACCCGTGGTACGCCGTACCGTCGAATTCGATAATAAGCTTGATATTCCTCATATCTCATCCGTATATCTATGTTTGTGTCCGAGCAAATGACCGATCTGCCGTGGCTTCCGGCCATCCGCAGATTTACGGCCGCCGGCAGCCCATCATCAGTTAAGCAGCCCTGCTATCGCCGTCCCTACCAGCGTTCCGTTGTCCACTTTCACAAACTCGCAATATATTCCTTTTACATCATTCGTATATACTTTGACATAATGGTCCAGCTTGCTTCTGAAAAGCTTGGACTTATAGAAAGTCGAGCCGTCGGCGGTAATACAGACAGGGACCAGCGGATTTCTTCCATTGCCCGTCTTCTCCATCACTGCAGTGAGGCTGAATGTGACGAACTTGGCTATCCTCTCGAACAGATCATCTATGATGTAGTACAGCAGGACGCTGTCCTCGCTGCTGCCCTTCGAACAGCACCGTGCCAGTACATTGCTGCCCTTCGGATAATACAGGAAGTCGTCGATTTCCTTTGCGGCCAGCTCGCCCACTTTCCCGATTTCCTCGGCGAATCCGGCTGAAAACAGTCCTTCCGCTGCAGCCTTCTTTATCACTGCCAGCGTCAGTCCGCCCTGGTAAGCGCCGGATATGGTCTTTTCAAAAATGAAATCGCCCGGATTCAGCGTAGTCCTGTCGAACTCCTCGTCGATGCGGCCTCTCGGCACCTTGTCATATCCGCCGGATTCCATGTTGATCAGGACCGAACCCTCTTTAGCCGCGAGTCCAGGCATCTTCGCGATATTGCCGCACTTTTCGGCATAGCAGATGTTGGTTCCCGTTCCGAGGATGAATCCTATGTAACCGTCGAAAATCCTGCCGGGTGAAGCGGCCCTGCCCGCAAGAAGAGTAGCAACGGTATCATTGAGGACTATAATGCTCTTGTCTCCGGAAAGCCCGCGCTTTCTGAACACATCCAGTATGTTTCTCCCCAGCAGTTCTCCCCTGACGTCCCTGACCTTTATTTCCTTGCTGAACTTTATTATCCTGCCGTCCTTGTCCGGCATTATTTCCGCAGGATACGAGAAGCAGAAGCTGATTTTGCTGCTGCGGTTGAGCACAGGCCGGATGTAATCGGCCATGGTTTCGAAGAATTCCTCTTTCGAGATCTCCCCCCTGGATCCGGGCATCGGATAGTTATTGAAATCCTCGATCACGAGTTTCCTGTTCTCATCGAAATAAATAACGGCGACCCTGAAGTTGGTACCGCCCGCGTCGATGGAAATGACAGGTTCATTCAGCGGTATATCGCCGTCCATACCGATATAGGTAGGGATCATGAGCAAAGACCCGCTGCCGCCAAGCCCACTTTTCATCTCATTGATGAATGTTCGGCAATTCGCCTCCAGATCCACACTTGCCGAATCCATGCCGAACTTCCTGAGAAAACTGACGGCTTTTTCCTTTAATCTCTGCATTGGAAACCTCCATATTACGTTATTTTATATCGGGCATATCTACTATCAGCTTGCGGAACATTCGCCCCATCGCTGAACCTGCGGACAGCAGACCCGTATCCTGTCCGCAAAAGGCAATGGCCCTGCTTGCCGGTCACTTACAGATATTCAAGCAACAGAATGCCTGTAAAGAATATGCATGTAACGAGTAATATTTTAGTGTCGGCGCCGGTGAACGCCAGATCGCGCAGCCGGGTCCTGCCTTTTCCGCCCCTGTAGCATCTTGCTTCCATTGCCGTTGCCAGTTCATCCGCTCTCCTGAACGCACTGACGAACAGCGGAACCAGTACCGGCACAAAGCTCTTTGCCCGCTGTACAAGGTTGCCTGTATCAAAATCCGCGCCTCTTGCCGCCTGTGCCTTCATTATCTTATCTGTTTCCTCCAGCAGCGTCGGGATGAACCTCAGCGCGATGGACATCATCATGGCAAGTTCATGCGCAGGCAGGCCTATCCTCCTGAACGGCGACAGGAGCTTTTCTATGCCGTCGGTCAGAAGTATCGGCGTGGTAGTGAATGTCAGCAGCGATCCGCTTATGATGATCAGCGTAAGACGCACTGCCAGCTTAAGTGCCAGGATCAGGCCCTCCCACGTTATATATTTGAACGGTACCGTCTGCGATATGGGAGTGCCGCCTGTCGTAAAGATGTTTATCAGCGCTGTGAATATGATGATAAACATGATGGGCTTAAGCCCTCTCAGCGTATATCTCATCGGAACGCCGGATATTACCACCGTCAGCAGTACAAACAGTGTCATGGCTGTGATCGTCCAGAAGGAGTCAAGAAGGAATATCACAACCATGAACGCCAGCGACAAAACGATCTTCGTTCTCGGATCCGCCTTGTGAATGACTGAATCGCCGGGGATGTACTGGCCTATCGTGATATTTGTGTTGATCATGGCTCAAGCCCCCTCCTTCTCTTCAGATGCTTCAGCAACTCATCCCTTGCGGCGGACACTGTGTAGACCCTGTCGTTTATGCCAGGGAACATCGTCTTCAGCTTCTTCATAAGATAGGCCACCTGGGGGGCTGAAAGGCCGATACGCTCGAGCCTTTCGATGTCTGAAAAGACATCTTCTATCCTGCCGTCCATCTCGATGGCGCCGTCATTCATCACGATGACCCTGTCCACGAGCCTTGCGATATCCTCCATGCTGTGGGAAACAAGGATCACCGTGATCCCCATTGTATCGTGGATACGGGTTATAAATCCGAAGATCTCATCTCTGCCTTTCGGATCGAGTCCGGCCGTCGGCTCGTCAAGTATAAGTATGGAAGGCTTCATGACGAGCACACCGGCTATCGCGACCCTTCTTTTCTGCCCGCCCGACAGTTCAAAGGGCGACTTCTCAAGAATATCGCCACTCAGTCCGACGGCTTCAACAGCTTTCAATACTTCTTCCCTGATATTCTCCTCGGGAAGATTCTGTTTGCGCAGGCCAAAAGCTATGTCCTTGTAGACAGTCTCTTCGAAAAGCTGATGCTCAGGGTACTGGAAAACGATACCGACAAGCCTTCTCAATTCCTTCAGGTCCTTGCCTGTGGTATCCATATCGTTGATGAGCACCCGCCCTTCCGTCGGTTTGAGCAGGCCGTTGAAATGCTGTATAAGCGTAGACTTGCCGGAGCCGGTATGCCCTATGATACCGACGAACTCGCCGTCATCTATCTTCAGGTTTATATTTTTAAGGGCCACCTTCTCGAACGGTGTCCCCGGCATGTATATATACGATAAATTCTCGACAACTATTGACATCGATCTCTCCCGGATCTATAAATATATATTTATTATGCCTAATGCTTATTATAAATGTAGGAAAAATAACTGCAAGCATTTTTTTGAGGATTATGTCGTGATGTCAGGGAGTGAATTTCCTCAAAGTAAAAAAGAACCTGACGCCATTTTCTGTATTCATCGCTCCGTATACCGCGCCGTGGAGCTGCAATATCTTTGCGGAAATGGCAAGGCCAAGCCCTGTTCCATTATTGCTCCCGTTCCTTGAAGCTTCTATCCGGTAGAACCTGTCCGTACTTCTTGTGTACTTTAGGTTAATTTATGGTTAGGGGACAGTTCTGCAAAAATCAAGTTGGGGACAGTTCTTCAAAAGCGGCAACCTGCTGCTGTTCCGCAAAATGAGCGGTTCTGCCCTATTTTAATAGAAAAGAAGAAATGGTACAATATGGTGAGTGGGCCGGTATGGTATTATCGCAGCTCCAAAGCAAAAGATTAATGTATTAGATCTATGTCCGGTTTAATGGAAAGGATTTAACGATGAGCAGGAGCGAACATTATTACACGGAAAAACCAACTTCCGAATTGAAAGAACGCCATTTCAGATACAGGATAAAAAATGCAGAACTGTCCCTCATTTCTGTCAGCGGGGTTTTCGCGTTCGAAAACAGGGTCGATAAGGCATCCGAATTGCTTATCCAGGCTTTCAGGCCGTCGGGGCGTTCGGTACTGGACCTGGGATGCGGCTACGGCGCTGTAGGGCTGTTCATAAAGGCGTTATACAAAGAGCAATTGGTCTGTCTTTCAGATGTGAATGAAAGAGCGGTAGAATATTCCATGCTGAATGCGTCAAACAACCATCTTGATGTAAAAGTCGTAAAGAGCGATCTTTTCTCAGCTTTCGGCGGGATAAGCTTCGCCGATATCGTTACAAATCCGCCCTTCGCCGCCGGCAAATGTCTGCTGGCAAACCTTATCAAAGAGGCTTATGAACACCTGAGCCCAAATGGCGCGCTTTGGACGGTGGCATACCACAACAAGGGCGGGTCTTCACTGAAGAAAATAATGCTGGAGCGCTTTTCTAATGTTGAAGACGTGGTAAAAAGCGGAGGCATCAGGGTGTATAAATCGGTACGCAATTGAGTACACAACTTAGGATTAAGCCGGTATTCAGGCTTTCGTGCAGCATTTTCCCGGTTTAATCGGATCATCTGGTCCAAATCCTGTCATGGACTGATCTGAAAAACCAGTCAACGCTTTGCCTTAAGCTTACAGCTCACTCTCCCAGATATTCCTGCAGCCGCTTCACTGCCTCATCGACTGTCAGGATATCCGTGGGGAAATCGAAACCTGATTTGTTCAGTTCATACATAAGCTCTGTGACTTGCGGCACATCAAGCCCCAGGCTCTTGATCCTTTTTACATCACTGAACACATCCCTCGGAGTGCCAAGCATGACGCACTTGCCCCCGTCTATGACGAGCACCCTGTCTGCCATGCCCGCCTCATCCATATGATGGGTTATATGGACTATGGTGATCCCTTCCCCGGTATTCAGTTTGCGCAGTATGCGCATGACTTCCTTTCTTCCGACGGGATCGAGCATTGCCGTTGCTTCGTCCAGCACGATGCATTTGGGTCTCATGGCCAGTATGCCCGCTATCGCGACCCTCTGCTTCTGCCCGCCTGACAACTGGTGCGGCGCATGCTTCTTAAATTCCGACATGCCGATCATTTCAAGGGCCTCATCTACCCTGGTCCTTATCTCCTTCGGCGGCACTCCCAGGTTCTCCGGGCCGAAAGCCACATCTTCCTCCACTACCGTGCCGACGATCTGGTTGTCAGGGTTCTGGAACACCATACCTGTAGTGCACCTGATATCCCAGAGCATCTCTTCATTGGTCGTATCTATGCTGTCGACTATAACAGTCCCTGACACCGGCAGGATCAATGCATTCATCAGTTTGGCCAGCGTCGACTTGCCGGAGCCGTTCCTGCCGAGCACAGCAAGGAATTCCCCCTGCCTGACGGCCAGGCTGACTTCGTCAAGCGCCAGTACGTCCTGCCTGTCATCGCTGTTGGACCTGTAGACATAGCTTGCATTTTTTACTTCGATTATGTTCTTACCAGTGTTTTTGCCAACTGACAACGCTTAACCCTCTTTCTTTTCCCGGCTCATCAAAATATCCATGTACGCTTAGTGGTCAGCATTCCACATGATCAGCAACTGTTCAGCGGATAAGTAAATCAGGCAACACGGTTCTCATAACCCAGGCGGATCATCCATCCGACGAGCATAACACGAATAATCCGCTTGAAACAAAATCAGGGATTGGCCTTCGTTCCGGCAAATCCCTGTCATGGCTCGCAAAAATCTTACTGCTGCTTTGTAAGTTCGAGGATGACGACTTCCGCTGCGTCGCCTCTTCTCGGTCCGAGCTTGTAGATCCTGGTGTATCCGCCGTTCACATCCTTGTACCTTGGGCCGATCTCGTCAAAGAGCTTGTTGACGACATTGATGTATTTGCCGTTCTCGTCTTTGACCCTGTATATCCACTTCATTGCCCTTCTCCTGGCGCTCAGCCTTGAAGGATTATCGACCGTTACCATATCAGTTTTGACTTCCCTGTCAACGACATCGTATTTACTACCGTTCTTCGAGGTTACGCTCTTGGTGATCTTTCTGCCTTTGCTGTCCGTTTTGGCGGCACTTACCTTGATCTGCTTCGATGTAAAGTTCCCATCTTCCTTTATAGCCATGGCAATCAGCTTTTCAGCAATTGCCTGTACTTCCTTTGCTCTGGCTTCGGTCGTTTCGATCCTGCCTTTATGAAGCAATGCGGTAACGAGACTTTTCAACATTGCCCTTCTTTGATCGGTAGCACGTCCAAGCTTTCTAAGTGTAGGCATTTCTCTCTTACCTCCCTGAATTCCAATTTCATTCTTCACTCGGAGCAAGCGACAACCCCAAAGCATGCAGCTTCTGGAGTACTTCTTCGAGCGACTTTCTTCCCAGATTTCTTACTTTCATCATGTCTTCTTCCGTCCTGCTGATCAAATCCTCGACCGTGTTTATACCTGCTCTCTTCAGGCAGTTGTAAGATCTTACGGACAGATCGAGTTCTTCGATGGTCATCTCGAGAACTTTCTCTTTCTTTGTCTCTTCTTTCTCGACCATTATTTCAGTATGCTTTGCCTGATCCGAAAGGTCGATGAACAGGTTCAGATGCTCGCTCATTATCTTGGCGCCAAGGCTTATTGCCTCGTCAGGCTTGAGGCTTCCGTTGGTCCAGACTTCAAGTGTGAGCTTGTCATAATCGGTGACCTGGCCTACACGTGTATTCTCCACCGTGTAATTGACCCTTCTCACAGGTGTATATATGGAATCAACAGGAATTATGCCTATAGGCTGTCCGGGTTGCTTGTTCTTTTCAGCCGGCACATAGCCTCTGCCCTTGTTGATAACCATTTCCATGTAGAATCTGCTGTCGCCATTGAGCGTGCATATATGCAGATCCGGATTCAGGATCTCCACATCAGAGTCGGCTTTTATATCTCCTGCTGTGATCGGGCCTTCACCCTCGGCGTCGATGTATATTATCTTCGGCCCGTCGCTGTGGAGTTTCATTGAAAGATTCTTGATGTTGAGTATTATCTCGGTGACATCCTCGATGACCCCGGGCACTGTTGAAAACTCATGGAGCACTCCGTCGATCTTGATGGATGTCACGGAAACTCCCGGCAGGGACGAAAGCAATATACGCCTGAGCGAGTTGCCCAGTGTTATGCCGTACCCTCTTTCAAGAGGTTCGACTACAAATTTTCCATAAGTATTATCTTCAAAAGACTCAACACATTCGATTCTCGGCTTTTCTATTTCTATCAACAAAAACCCTCCTTTGGCTTGCATTTTGATTTTTATGAGGGCAACTGATTCGTAATCCTTTTGTCATATCCAGTACTCTGTTCGCAATACCCTGATGCATGTAATGCAGGAATGGTCAGTTGCTTTTCAGGCTATCCGGAGCACCGGCTGCAGCGATGCTCCTTTCAGCCGTTTGAACTGGTTCAATCTATGGGTATATATCAACAGCATTAACAGATTACTTGGAGTACAACTCAACAATGAGATGTTCTCTGATCGGAAGATCGATTTCTTCTCTTGCCGGCTGTCTGACGACTTTCCCCGTAAGATTCTCACTGTCGAATTCGAGCCATTCCGGTACTGCCTTCCCGCCTGCGATATCGAGGATGGATTTTAGTTTCTCGGAACTTCTGAAATTGTCGCGTACCGTAATGACATCTCCCGGAGACAAAAGCATCGAAGGTATGTTGACCTTTTTGCCGTTCACTGCGAAGTGGCCATGCCTTACAAGCTGTCTTGCCTCAGGTCTGGATGTTGCAAGTCCAAGTCTGTAAACCACATTGTCAAGTCTGCTTTCAAGTATCTGCAGAAGGTTCTCACCGGTGACTCCTTTTCTCGTGACTGCCATTTCAAAGTATTTCCTGAACTGGCTCTCAAGTATCCCATAAAACCTTCTTGCTCTTTGCTTCTCACGCAGCTGCATGCCATACTCGGACATCTTCTTCCTCTGCTGTCCGTGCTGTCCCGGAGCATACGCCCTTCTGCCAACAGAGCATTTATTGGTATAGCATCTTTCGCCTTTCAGAAAAAGCTTCTCGCCTTCCCTGCGGCAAAGTCTGCAAACTGATTCCGTGTACCTTGCCATCTGTCTTTACACCTCCAAATCACACTCTTCTTCTCTTGGGCGGCCTGCATCCGTTGTGCGGAATAGGCGTCTCGTCCTTAATGAGGCTTACATCGAGCCCTGCCGCCTGTATCGCTCTTATTGCGGCTTCTCTTCCGGAACCCGGTCCCTTGACGTATACTTCAACAGTCTTGAGGCCATGCTCCATAGCTGCTTTTGCTGCAGCTTCCGCAGCCATCTGGGCTGCGAACGGAGTACTCTTCCTTGAACCCCTGAAACCCAATCCGCCGGCACTTGCCCATGAGATGGCATTTCCTGCTGTGTCGGTTATAGTAACTATAGTATTATTGAACGTAGAACGGATATGTGCCGCGCCGCGTTCAATATTCTTGCGCTCTTTTCTTTTCCTGGTAATTCTCTTCCCGGTAGCTTTAGCTGCCATGCGATGATCAACCTCCTAACCTTACGATTTCTTGCGCTGCACGCCGACAGTCTTCTTGGGGCCTTTCCTTGTCCTTGCGTTGGTCTTGGTCCTCTGGCCTCTGACCGGCAAACCGGCCCTGTGCCTTCTGCCCCTGTAGCAGCCTATCTCTATCAGCCTCTTGATGTTCAGGGCAACCTCTCTCCTGAGGTCGCCTTCCACCTTGTATTCCTTGTCTATCAATTCCCTGAGCCTGCTGATCTCGTCGTCGGTCAGGTCTCTGACTCTCGTATCAGGATTGATAGCGGTCTTTTCCAGGATCTCTTTCGCTTTGCTTCTGCCCAAACCATAAATGTAGGTCAGTCCGATCTCTACCCGTTTTTCCCTGGGCAGATCTACTCCGGCAATACGTGCCATCTTGTCAAACACCTCCAAATAATCTTACCGTGTAACAACCTTATTAAATAAGAATTTCCTGCAGGGTCAGATACATTATGGCACATATGTCTGCACAAGTAACATACCTTAATATATTGACCCGGTATATATGATCAACACCCGGATCATGTGCGTATAAGGCGCACAAGCAGCCGCTTCCGGGATGGTCAATTCAGCTTTGCTCCAGGGCCTGTATAATTGATAATTGACCGCAAGTCAAGCTTAGATTATATCACACACCGCCCGAATAAACAAGCTTGCATGCGCAAATTCCAATTATCAGGTATCCGTCTGCTCCGAAACGTGTCCGGTGCATACAGAACATCAACCCTGTTTTTGTTTATGCTTCGGATTTGAGCAAATAACCATTACTTTGCCTTTTCTTCTGATTATTTTGCATTTTTCACATATAGCTTTGACTGAAGGTTTAACTTTCATTTTATGCACTCCCATCCGGTTAGAATATAGATTTATTACAATATTGTCTTTGATCTGCCGTCCCGTTCGGGACAAGCAGGACTTGAAACCATGTCCTCTATTTGGCTCTCCAGGTTATCCTTCCGCGGGTGAGATCGTACGGCGACAGTTCCAGTGTCACCCGGTCCCCCGGCAGGATCCTTATGAAATTCATCCTGAGCTTGCCTGAAATATGGGCAAGCACCCTGTGGCCGTTGTCCAGTTCCACCTGAAACATCGCATTGGGCAATGCCTCAACAATCCTTCCCTCAACCTCGATTACGTCTTCCTTTGACAAAACTCAAACCCTCCTTTTAACTGACAAAATCTACAAGAGCTTTCCTGATTTCAGCATTTGTGATCCTGTCTCCGCTCTTCAGCTTCTCTGCAAGTCCTTCCGCAACTTTGTCTGTTATGTTCAGATGCTTTATTTTCTTTCTCTTCGGTTTCTCCACTTTTCGCAGATCACCGTCGCATATCTCAACATACAGATCGTCGATCACTTTCACCACAACGAATACCCTCCCGGCATCCCTGCCGGCGCGGGATACAACTATCTGACCTACAGCAGCATTCAAGGGTCCTCACCCCTGAGTTTTGTCATGATAACTGGCTCGCCGTCCGTAACGGCTATGGTATTTTCATAATGAGCGGACAGTTTTCCGTCAGCCGTTACCACGGTCCATTTATCATTGAGGATTCGCACATTACAAACTCCCTGGTTGATCATCGGTTCTATCGCCAGCGTCATTCCCGGCTCAAGTCTCGGCCCTCTTTCCCTTGTGACATAGTTGGGTATCTGGGGCGCTTCCCACAACTCTCTGCCTATGCCATGCCCCACGTAATCGCGTACTACCGAAAATCCATTGTTCTCAGCGTGTCTTTGTACGGCTCTGGAGATATCAACGATCCGGTTGCCTTTAACAGCGTATTTCAGTCCTTCATAAAAGCATTGTTCTGTTACTTCTATCAGCCTGCGGGCGCCGTCCGATATGTTTCCGACAGGGAAAGTCCTTGCAGCGTCGGCACAATAACCGTCAAAGCTGGCTCCCATATCGATACTAATAATATCTCCATCTTTTAACTCTCTTAAACCCGGGATCCCGTGTATGACCTCATCGTTTACCGATGTACAGATCGTGCCCGGGAAGTCCGGTCCGCCGTCTATGGGGCACGGCACACCCTTGAACAAAGGTATCGCTTTCTGTCTGGTTATATAGCTTTCAGCTATCCTGTCAAGTTCCGATGTTGTTATGCCGGGTCTGACCGCCTCTCCTACGAGCTTGAGGGCGGTTGCTACTATTTCGCCTGCTCTTGCCATTTTTTCAAGTTCAGACTTCGACTTTATGGTTATCATTCCGTCATCCCCAGCACCTGGTATATTTCAACTGTCGTCTCCGCGGCGCTGCCTTCTCCCTGGACCCGGACCAGGAGCCCTTTCTCCCTGTAGTAGTTGATAAGCGGTTCCGTCTGGTCATGGTAAGTCTCCAGCCTTTTCCTGACCGTCTCTTCCCTGTCGTCTTCTCTCTGTATCAGCTTTGCGCCGCAGTTTTCACATATTCCATTGCGGGCCATTTCGCTGGTCCTTATATGATATATCGCAGTACATTCAGGACATACTCTTCTTCCTGAAAGCCTTTTTATAATCACATCGTCCCCGGCATGTATGTCAATGACCTTATCCAGCCTCGTACCAAGCTCCTCAAGGATCCTGTCAAGGCTTTCAGCCTGTTGGATCGTGCGCGGGAAGCCATCCAGCACGAAGCCGTTTGCGCAATCCGGTTCGGCAAGTCTGTCTTTGACTATGGCCACTGTGACTTCATCGGGAACAAGAGCCCCGCTGTCGATATACTGTTTCGCCAGCTTCCCCAGCGGGGTCTCATTCTTTATATTGCTTCTGAAAATGTCACCGGTCGAAATGTGCGGGATCTGCAGTTTCTTCGAGAGAATAACTGCCTGTGTTCCTTTCCCGGCACCCGGCGCTCCCAATAACACAAGTCTCATAATACGCTACTCTCCGCTTTACTCGAGGAAACCTTTATAATGTCTCATCAGCATCTGTGCTTCGATCGCCTGCACAGTTTCTACTGCAACTCCGACAAGGATCAGTATGGCTGTACCGCCGAACCATATTCCCTGGATCTTCGTTACGTTGCCCAGTATTATCGGAGCTATTGTCACCAGCGCAAGGAATATGCCGCCGAACCATGTGACTCTGTTCAGCACTTTCGTGATATAATCCGAAGTCGCTTTACCAGGCCTGTACCCTGGTATGAAGCCGCCGTTCTTCTTCAGGTTGTTCGCAATCTCAATAGGATTGAACTGGATCACTGAATAGAAGAACGTAAAGAATATAATCAGCAGTGCGTAAATTATAACATATGCAGGACTCTGCTCGAAATTCTTGAACAGCCTCACGAACCAGTTGTCCGAGTTGGCAAAGAAAAACGTTATTATGGTGGACGGCAGCATTATTATAGACATTGCGAAGATTATGGGCATAACGCCTGAAAGGTTGACCTTTATCGGCAGATGCGTACTCTGCCCGCCGTACATCTTCCTGCCGACGACACGCTTTGCATACTGGATCGGTATCCTTCTTTCAGCCTGATCCACCCAGATGACTGCGGCAATCACGGCCAGGAACAGTACCACTATGCCGGCTATTGCAAGTATTCCCATAATACCCCTGCCGAACATATCCATCTTATAATATATGATAGCGTTTTCCACCATCTTGGGTCCTCTGGATATGATACCTGCAAATATGAGAAGCGATATGCCGTTGCCGATACCATGTTCGGTGATTTGTTCACCAAGCCACATCAGGAATGCAGTACCTGCTGCAAATGAAGACACTACCAGTAGGAAACTCCAGACGCTTCCGCCGTCGATTATACCGTCATGCGGACGAACGGTAAAGTACAGGGCAATGGCCTGGACAACGCCAAGAATGACGGCACCGTACCTGACATACTGCTGCAGGATTTTCTGACCCTCCTGTCCTTCCTTCTGGAGCTTTTCAAGGGCCGGTATCGCAACAGTCAGAAGCTGTATAATGATCGATGCGTTAATGTAAGGCGATATACCCATTGCAAATACCGATGCTATTCTAAAAGCACCGCCGGTCACTATATCGAAAGCTCCTCCGAGTGAGCCAAATCTTTCTATCAGCTCTGAGAAGGCCACCGGATCAAGCCCCGGGTTCGGTATATATGTCCCGAACCTGAACACTATCAGCATTGCTATGGTGAACAGTATCTTTTTGCGAAGTTCCGGGATCTTCCATGCGTTACGTATGGTCTGGAACATTTCGCCCATTTATACCACCTCTTTCTTCCCTCCTGCAGCTTCTATTTTCTGGGAAGCTGTCCTGGTAAATCTGGCAGCCTGAACAGTGAGCTTCTTTGTGAGTTCTCCGTTTCCGAGCACCGCTACGCCGTCATAGATCTCTTTAATCAGGCCTTTTTCCTTCAAAAGCTCTGCATTTACCACAGTACCGTCCTCGAACACATTCAGTGCCGATACGTTTATCTCAGCATAAACCTTGGCAAATATCTTATTATTGAATCCTCTCTTCGGTATCCTTCTGTAGAGAGGCATCTGACCGCCTTCAAAACCCGGCCTTACTCCGCCGCCGGAGCGTGCATTCTGACCCTTGTGGCCGCGCCCTGCCGTCTTTCCGTTGCCTGATGCGTGCCCTCTTCCCTTCCTGTTCGGAAGTCTCTTTGCACCTTCTGCCGGTCGCAATTCGTGTAGTTTCACTTTCAGCACCTCCCTTATATTTCTTCTACAGATACCAGATGAGATACCCTTTTGATCATCCCTCTGATCTGAGGGTTATCCTCATGTTCCACAAAATCTCTTATCTTTTTCAAACCAAGCGCTTCAACAGTAGCTTTCTGGTTCTTATTACACTTGCATGTGCTCTTTATTAATGTAATCTTCAGCTTTGCCACTGTAGTGTCCTCCTAACCCAATATTTCTTCCGGCTTCTTGCCGCGCAGTACAGCCACTTCCTCAACTGTTTTCAGTTGTCTCAGCGCCTCCATGGTTGCGTTTACCATGTTGATCGGATTGTTGGATCCCAATGACTTGGTCCTTATATCACGGACTCCGGCCAGTTCGAGGACTGCTCTTACAGCACCTCCGGCAATGACACCGGTACCGGGGCCTGCCGGCTTGAGCAACACCTTTCCTGCTCCGTAATGTCCTATAACTTCGTGGGGTATGGTGGTATCTGCGAGCGGAACCTTTATAAGGTTCTTCTTCGCATCATCTATACCCTTCCTGATAGCATCAGGAATTTCTGCCGCCTTTCCCATTCCTGCCCCAACATAGCCGTTTTCGTCTCCGACTACTACGAGAGCACTGAAACGGAAGTTTCTGCCGCCCTTTACAACCTTGGCAACACGGCCTATTTTAACGACCTTTTCTTTAAGATCCAGTGTTCCAGCATCGATACGCTGCAATTTCCATCCCTCCTAATTCAAACCTGGTTACTGTCGGTGCAGCCCGCCTAAAACTCAAGTCCGCCTTCTCTTGCGCCTTCTGCAAGCTCTTTCACTCTTCCATGGTACAGATATCCGCCTCTGTCGAATACAACCTTCTTTATGCCCTTCTCCAGCGCTTTCTGGGCCACCAGTTTGCCAACTTCCCTTGCAGCCTGCTTGTTGCCGCCGTAGGTAACCTTATCTTTCAGCGCCTGTTCCATGGTAGACGCTGCTACAAGCGTTGTTCCGGTTGTATCATCGATTATCTGTGCGTATATATGCTTTAAGCTTCTGAAAACATTGAGCCTTGGGCGCTCAGGAGTACCGGATATCTTCTTGCGTACTCTCTCATGTTTTCTTTGCCTGATTTCATTTTTTCCAACCTTGATTATCATCTCTTCCTAACTCCCTCCTGCTTAGGCTTTAGCCCCGGTTTTGCCTGCTTTGCGCCTGATCACTTCGTTCTCGTACTTGATACCCTTGCCGAGATAGACCTCAGGTACTCTCTGTGCCCTTATTTTTGCGGCGAACTCGCCGACTGCCTGTTTGTCACAGCCCTTGACGACTATCTTGTTCGGGGCAGGCACTTCTACGGTTATACCTGCAGGCTCTTCCATTTCCACCGGATGCGAATAGCCAATGTTGAGTACCAGTTTATTTCCCTGTTTCTGGGCTCTGTAACCGACACCATTGATCTCAAGCGCCTTCTCAAAACCCTTTGTGACACCTTCCACCATATTGTTGATAAGTGTCCTTGTCAATCCATGGAGGGACTTGTGGATCTTTTCATCCGAAGGCCTTGATACGATGATATGGTCTCCCTCTTTTTTAATGGTCATATCCTTGTGCATTTCCTTGGTCAGAGTTCCCTTTGGACCCTTTACTGTAACAACATTGTCTTTGATATCTACATTCACACCTGCCGGTATATCAATAGGTTTTTTGCCTATCCTTGACATCAAAGCACCTCCTGTTCTTGAGATTATGAGCCCTCTTTCGGAAATGTCCCCGAGAGCCCTTTTCAGATATTCAGTGCGAACCAATCTATATATGAACTTCCGCCGTCGATTCGCAGATACATTGTAAATCAAACTACCATATAAAAGCAAGCACTTCTCCGCCTACGCCTTCGGCTCTTGCCTTCTTGTCAGTCATCACGCCCTTGGATGTGGAAATGACTGCAATACCAAGCCCGCCCAGTACTTTCGGCAGTTCGTCCTTCTTTGCATAAACCCTGAGCCCGGGCTTGCTTATCCTCTTTATCCCTGAAATAACGCTCTGTTTGTTGCCCGTATATTTGAGGAATATCCTGATAATGCCCTGCTTGCCGTCTTCTATGAACTCGACATCCTTGATGTAGCCTTCATCCAACAGTATACGAGCCATGTCCTTTTTGATATTGGATGCCGGAATGTCGACCGATTCATGTTTTGCCGAGCTTGCATTCCTGATCCTGGTCAGCATATCGGCGATAGCATCTGTTATCTGCATGTTTTCAACCTCCTCCCAAAACTGATTACCAGCTGGCTTTCTTAACTCCCGGTATTTGACCTTTGTAAGCCAGAACCCTGAAGCACAGGCGGCAAATCCCGAACTTCCTCATATATGCATGAGGCCTGCCGCAAATCTGGCATCTGTTGTAAGCCCTGGTACTGAATTTCGGAGTTCTTTTCTGTTTTACGATCATCGATTTCTTTGCCACGTATATCCTCCTTCCACCACTCTCTACCTGTTCGCAAACGGCATTCCCAGAAGCTTCAGGAGTTCTCTCGCTTCCTCGTCCGTTTTGGCAGTGGTAACAAATACGATATCCATTCCCCTTGCTTTGTCTACCTTGTCGTATTCGATCTCGGGGAATATAAGCTGATCCTTGACGCCAAGAGTGTAATTCCCTCTTCCGTCGAATGAGTTGGGATTTACTCCCCTGAAGTCCCTGACACGCGGCAGAGCAGCGTTGAACAGCTTGTCGACGAAATCATACATTTTGTCGCTGCGGAGCGTAACTTTGCACCCTATGTTCATACCCTGCCTCAGTTTGAAATTCGAGATGGATTTCTTTGCTTTGGTCACAACCGGTCTCTGTCCTGTAATGATCATCAGATCATTAACTGCAGCATCCATAGCTTTGGGATTTTCCTTTGTTTCGCCTACTCCCATGTTTATTACTACCTTTTCAAGTTTCGGGATCTGCATCGGGCTCTTGTATTTAAACTTTGCCGTCATTGCCGGTCTTACTTCGTTGATGTATTTATCCTTAAGCCTTGACATCAGACATTAACCTCCTTTCAAGAAGCATATGTTATTCTTCTTTTGCTTCCTTCTGTGTGTCTATTACCTCGCCGCATTTCTTGCATACACGGTCTTTTTGTCCGTTCTCGCGGATAACTTTGGCTACCTTGGTCGGGCTTTTGCATCTTGAGCATACCAGCATGACCTTTGAACTGCTGATCGGTGATTCCTGGCTGATTATTCCGCCCTCCTGCAGCCTTCCCCTCGGCTTTCTGTGTTTCTTCGTTATATTAACGCCTTCAACGATTACAGTCATATCATCGGGGTTAACAGCAAGAACCTTGCCTTTTTTGCCCTTATCCTTGCCAGAGAGTACATATACGATATCTCCGGTCTTAACATGTACCTTGTTTGCCACTTGAGCCGCCTCCTCTCTTTTTGGATGCTATATTTCGGTCTTGCGTCATGAGACGCTGAACATTCCTGTTCAGATAACCTCCGGTGCGAGTGACAGTATCTTCATGTATTCCTTGTCTCTCAGTTCTCTCGCAACAGGTCCGAATATACGTGTCCCTCTCGGGTTCTTGTCTTCCTTTATGATAACTGCTGCATTTTCGTCAAACCTGATATATGAACCGTCGGCTCTCCTTACTCCCTTTTTGCTGCGGACTATAACAGCTTTGACAACTTCGCCCTTTTTCACAACTCCGCCGGGTGTTGCATTTTTAACTGAACAGACAATAACATCTCCTATATTTGCATATTTCCTCTTGGAGCCTCCGAGCACCTTTATACACATCAGTTCCTTGGCTCCGGTGTTGTCTGCTGATTTCAGTCTCGTCTGGACCTGAATCATACCGGTACCTCCTTCCAGTTACTTCGAAATACTGCTGTCAACGAGCCTTTTCGACAATCTCGACGAGTCTCCACCTTTTATCCTTGCTGAGCGGGCGGGTCTCCATCACCTTGACCTTGTCGCCCACGCGGCATTCGTTGTTCTCATCGTGTGCCTTCAGCTTATAGGTCCTCTTAACGATCTTTTTGTACAAAGGATGCTTTACGCTGGTCTCTATCGCAACGACGATGGTCTTATCCATCTTGTCACTGACTACCTTGCCTATCCTGGTTTTCCTTAATCCTCTTTCAGCCAAGCAGGATTCCTCCTTTCATTAAGCCTTTGCACCTTTTATTTCTCTTTCCCTCATCACGGTTTTGACTCGGGCTATATTCTTCTTTACATCCCTGAGCTTCATCGGGTTTTCCAGTTGGTTCGTCACAAGCTGGAAACGAAGTTTGAAAAGCTCAGACTTAAGTTCATTCAGTTCCTTCTGCAGTTCTTCCTGCGTCATCTCTCTCAATTCACTGGCTTTCATTCGTTTCACCACCCATTTCTTTCTCGCGGGCTATGAACTTGCACTTCATAGGGAGCTTGTGCATAGCGAGCCTCATAGCTTCTCTTGCCGTTTCCTCCGGTACCCCCGCGATCTCAAATAATACTCTTCCGGGCTTTACAACTGCGACCCAGTACTCCGGTGAACCCTTACCGCTTCCCATACGGGTCTCGGCCGGCTTCTTTGTGACCGGCTTGTCAGGGAATATCTTTATCCAGACCTGACCGCCCCTTTTTGTAAAACGTGTCATTGCTATCCTGGCAGCTTCTATCTGGTTGCTCGTTACCCAGGCGGGCTCGACGGCCTGCAGACCATATTCGCCATATGCAACGTAATTGCCCCTGGATGCGATACCTTTCATTCTGCCCCTGTGTACTCTCCTGCGTTTAACCCTCTTCGGCATCAACATTACTTATCGCCCCCTTCTGCCTTGTTATCTTTCTTAACGGCCGGAAGCACTTCACCTTTATATATCCACGTCTTTACTCCGAGTTTTCCGTAAGTCGTGTTTGCTTCGGCAAAACCATAATCTATATCCGCCCTCAGTGTCTGCAGCGGGATGGTTCCTTCGTGATAATGCTCTGTCCTTGCTATTTCAGCGCCGCCAAGCCTTCCCGAAACAGCGGTCTTGATACCTTTTGCTCCCAGTTTCATGGCTCTTGCCATTGCCTGTTTCATCGCCCGTCTGAAAGATATCCTCTTTTCAAGCTGTGCGGCGATGTTCTCGGCAACGAGCTGGGCATTGGTCTCGGGAACCTTTATCTCAGTAATATTGATAAGGACGCTCCTGCCGGTGAGACCTTCGATCTCCTTGCGCAGTTCCTCTATACCCTGGCCGCCCTTGCCAATGACTATGCCAGGTTTTGCAGTATGGACATTTATCTTGACCTTGTTTGCGGCTCTCTCTATTTCGATCCTCGCAACACCTGCGGCATAAAGCCTGTTTTTGATATACTCTCTTATTTTGTGATCTTCAACCAGATACTCGCTGAAGTTTTTATCGCTTGCATACCATTTGGTATCCCAATCCTTGATTATACCGATTCGCAATCCATGCGGATTTACCTTCTGGCCCATCATCGAACCTCCTTCTTAGCGTATTGCCGGCCCTTATCTTTCTTTCACTGCCACTGTGATGTGACTGGTCCTCTTGCGTATCCTGTATGCGCTTCCTCTTGCCCTGGGCTGTATCCTCTTCAGAGTCGTGCCCTGTGTTGCAAATGCTTCCGCTACATAAAGCGCATCTCTGTTGAGGTCGTTATTGTTCACAGCATTGGCCTCTGCTGATTTAAGAAGCTTGTAAATCAGCTCGGAAGCAGCTTTCGGTGTATATCTCAAGATAGCATAAGCTTCATCGATGCTCTTGCCTTTGATAAGATCCAGAACTATCTTTGCCTTCCTGTCGGAGATCTTTGCATGCCTGAGGATGGCTCTTCCTTCGTCCTTGCCTATCCCAAGCGCCTTTTTCTCCTTCTTCGTAAGCAGCGCAGGCTTCTGGAACTGTCTGCTGGTCTTTTTATATTGTGCCAGTATCTGATCCTTGTTCTTCAAAAGCTCTTCTTTGGACAAAACCTTCTTTTCCAACTGGAATTCCTCCTTTCGGCATTAAGCTTGTTCGTGCACGTAAATCGCTGTGTCGGCACTGCGCCGGGGCTTGCAGCTTCAGATGCTCCTGCGCCCGTACGGTCCGTCGTTGCTGCAGAAAACATCATTTGCCGTATGCGACCGGCTTATTTCAATGCTGTCGACTTCTCCGTGTGATGTCCGTGCCCTCTGAATGTCCTGGTCGGTGCAAATTCACCCAGCTTATGCCCTACCATTTCCTCAGTTATATAAACCGGCACATGCTTTCTGCCGTCATGAACTGCAATAGTATGCCCTACCATCTGAGGGAATATCGTTGACGCCCTGGACCAGGTCTTTATGACCTTCTTGTCGTTGGCCCTGTTCATCTCCTCTATTTTCTTAAGGAGTTTCTGATCAACAAACGGTCCCTTCTTCAAAGATCTGCTCATTCGGTGTTAATCCTCCTTTCCAGCTATGGAATCCCGCAGTGTATTATTTAGCGTTCCTTCTCTTGACGATGAACTTATCAGACTTCTTGTTCTTCTTCCTGGTCTTGTAGCCAAGTGTAGGTTTGCCCCACGGGGTGACAGGGCTTGGTCTTCCTATCGGTGACTTGCCTTCACCGCCGCCATGCGGGTGGTCTACCGGGTTCATTACAACACCGCGTACGGTCGGCCTTACGCCCATCCATCTCTTTCTTCCGGCTTTGCCTATCGAGATGTTCTCATGCTCGATATTGCTGACCTGGCCAACCGTTGCCTTGCACTGCAGGCTTACCATCCTGACTTCGCCTGAGGGGAGCCTGAGCTGTGCATAGTCGCCTTCCTTCGCCATGAGCTGGGCCGCACCCCCTGCAGATCTTACGAGCTGGCCGCCTTTTCCGGGCTTCAGTTCGATGTTGTGTACCAGAGTACCAACAGGGATATTTGCCAGCGGAAGCGCATTGCCCGGCTTGATGTCTGCATCCGGTCCGGATTCGACGATATCTCCGACATTCAGTCCGACCGGTGCGATAATATATCTCTTTTCTCCGTCTGTATAGTGGAGAAGTGCAATATTTGCAGTCCTGTTGGGATCATACTCTATTGCGGCGACTTTAGCGTTTATGCCGTCCTTGTCTCTCTTGAAATCGATGATCCTGTATTTTCTTTTCATACCTCCGCCTATATGGCGTACGGTTATCCTGCCGTAAACATTTCTGCCGCCAGTCTTTCTCAGTATCTCTACCAGTGACTTCTCAGGTTCCTTCTTCGTGATCTCCTCGAAAGTCGAAACTGTCATGAACCTTCTGGCGGGAGAAGTAGGACTATACTTTTTTACTGCCATTTCTTCTCACTCCTTAATCAAAGAACGTAATTACTCTGTTGTTCCCGCAGATCCGGCCGGACTCGTTGCCGCTCTTCCCGAAGCTGCGTTCCAGTGCTGTGATGCAGCCGCCTTACGGACCTTGCCGCACTCAAGCCGAGTCTTTATTGCGTCACACCGTACTCTTCAATGCTGGTCTTGTATTTCTTCGGACTAACTGCTTCTTTGCCGCCTTTTGTGAGATATTTTTCAGGTTCGGGGTTGAGGTCTATCTTGATGACGGCTTTCTTCCAACTGGGTCTGATTCCGACATGAACGCCCAGCCTCTTTTCCTTGCCGCTGTAATTTACGGTATTGACCTCAAGAACCTTTACCTGAAAAAGCTTTTCAGCAGCTTGCCTTATTTCCGTCTTGGTAGCATTGACATCTACGATAAAGGTGTATTTCCCGGCTGCTACTTCCTGGTTGCTTTTCTCTGTTATGAAAGGTCTGATGATCACATCTTCCGGTGCTCTCATTACGCATACACCTCCTCGACTTTTGCAACTGCATCCTTCGTTATTATGAATTTGTCATATTTCAGTATGTCGAATACGTTTATCGTGTTTACCAGTGCCGTCTTGACGCCAGGTATGTTCCTTGCGGATTTCACAACGGTCTCGTTCTTGCTGTCAAGTACTATCAGGGCGCCTTTATCAACTTTGAGTGCATCGAGCACGTTTACCATCTGCTTTGTTTTTATGGAATCGAAGTTCAGTTGATCCAGCACCAGGATATCGTTGCTGTTGACCTTTGAAGTAAGCGCAGACTTCAGTGCCAGCCTCTTGAGCTTCTTCGGCAGAGTGTACGAATAGCTCCTGGGTTTAGGTCCATGTACGATACCGCCCTTTATCCACTGAGCCGAGCGTATGCTTCCCTGACGTGCACGGCCTGTGCCTTTCTGCCTGTACGGCTTCCTGCCGCCGCCGCTGACCTCACTCTTGGTCTTGGTGGACTGTGTGCCCTGCCTCCTGTTTGCTAACTGGTTCTGTACAGCGAGATACATTGCGTTCTCATTGACATCTATACCGAATATGGCGTCGCTGAGTTCTATTTCGCCTACCGTCTCGCCTTTCATGTTGTATAAATCAACCTTTGGCATTTCGCTTCCTCCTCCCATCTGTATTACTTGCCGGCCTTAACAGTATCCCGTACGATGACAAGGCCGCCCTTAGGACCGGGAACTGCGCCCTTTACAAGCATAAGGTTCCTCTCGCTGTCAACCTTTACCACGTCAAGGTTCTGGACCGTTACCTTTTCCAATCCCATATGCCCTGGCAGTTTCTTGCCCTTGAATACTCTTCCCGGGCTTGTGCCGGCGCCCATGGTACCGACTCTCCTGTGATACTTCGAACCGTGGGTTTCGGGACCTCTGGAGGAACCGAACCTCTTCATGACACCCTGGAAGCCTTTGCCCTTGGATATACCGCTTACATCTATCCTGTCACCGCTGCTGAACATGTCAGCAACATTGATCTGCTGTCCGACTTCGAACTTGTCGATGTCCTCAGTCCTGAACTCCCTGAGGTATTTCTTGGGCGTGACATTGATTTTTGAAAACAGGCCTTTTTCCGGCTTGTTCAGTTTCTTCTCCGGAACATTTTCGAATCCCAGCTTTATAGCCGTATAACCGTCATTTTCGACGGTTTTCTTCTGTACGACGGCACACGGGCCTGCCTGTATAACGGTTACCGGTATTACGATGCCGTTTTCATCAAAAACTTGTGTCATGCCGATTTTTTTACCGAGAATAAACTTACTCATCCTGCTACCTCCTAATCATCATTGGTTCATGATTTCTCACGAACATGATCTCCCCCGATAAAGCTCAGAGCTTTATCTCTATATCAACACCTGCCGGCAGATCGAGCCTCATAAGGGCGTCAACCGTCTTAGGCGTGGGCATCAGAATATCTATCAGCCTCTTATGAGTCCTCATTTCGAACTGCTCGCGCGAATCCTTATACTTGTGAGGAGCCCTCAGTATGGTGAAGACCTCCTTCTTTGTCGGAAGCGGTACCGGTCCGGAAACCTGTGCGCCGGTCCTTTTGGCAGTGTCGACGATTTTTTCGGCTGACTGATCGAGTATCTGGTGATCGAATGCCTTCAGCCTGATTCTGATTTTCTGATTGTTTGCCATACAATAACCTCCTTGATAGTGTTCGGGGATTTACCTTTCAGAGCCTCAGCCCCGGACCTGCCTTCCCGGAACTGCCCGCTGTTTCTGAAAGCTGCGGTCGCCGCGTGCTTTCTGACTCCTGATCCCCTCGAATGTTACGTACAACAAGCATTTTATTCTGTACACTATGCCGGGTGTTTCCTGTTTTTCTATTTTTAAAACCCAGGCTGTTTACACGGTCCTAAGACCTGCAAAACCTGGGCTGTACTTTACAAACAGACACACTTTCTGTACTGTCGCAAAATGTACAGTGACTTGTCGCCCGGTTTCTTGAATCGGACATTCTCCATGGAAGTTCCCTATTTCTGAGAATAGCAATCTCCCATTTCATCGTTTGTCGTGTCACACAGCAAGTGATATTTTACTACATCGCCAAAAACAATGCAAGTACTTTTTTTCAAACTTTTCGGTATAACTGCCATGGTTTTAACTGGCAACTATATAAAAGGACGTTTCTTAAGAAACATTGCAGGAGATGCCCCGTTGCTTTACACAGGAATGTCCGCCTTTACTCATTCAGTTTCAATCCCGTATCCTGCTCCTTTGCCTTGATTCTTCATGGTTCGCCTGCAGCTCTTCATCAGAAGCCACTGATCTGGCGGAATAATCCGATTTGCCGGCAGAGTTTGCCTGTTCCGCCCGCACCAGTTTTTCAAGTTCAAGCTGGTTCCTGCTTCTTACCTCTTCAGCCCTGACCATGGCATCAGCCCTTATCTGCTCCACCTTCAGCTTATGCTTAGATATCGTGCTTGACAGTATCGCCGTCACGGATATGATCAGCATTACACCAAGCGCACAAATTGGAATCAAAAAATCAGGATCCATCTGTACAACTCACCTCGAAATATAAATTTTCATTATCAGGCTTCATTTTATATATGCTGCTTATATAGCCGTTACTTTATATTATATTAATGAACGGGTTTTTGCGGTTCAGGTCTGATGATACCCTGAACGCATACAGCCGACTGTTCCATAATGTAATCGATACCAGCCATTATTTCCGAAGCTGCCATTAAATTCAGCAAGATGATTTCGAGCTGATATCCGGCATAAATTTCAGGCCGGCATCTTGATTTCACTGCTCCGATATTTCGCTGTTCCAGTCTGTCAGCCGCGGTTATTCGGACATCGGGGACAGTTCTTCAGGTCACAGCAGTTCTTTCCTCAATTGATCTGCTGTTTTGGGTGACAGATATGCCAACGGTATATCGAACACAGTGCGTGCACCTGTCTGTCCTTCACCCGCCAGCCTATATACTGCCCTGGCATATGCAGTAAGCACGCTTGCTGTAAACTCGGGGTTGCTGTCCAGTTCCAGGCTGAATTCCATTTTCTGTTTCGTCCCGACGCCTGTCTTCCCTGTCCTGATGACAAAACCTCCGTGCGGCATGCCGCTGTGGTTCTTGATGAACTCCTCTTCTGTTATGAAGTTGACGGTTGTGTCATAATCGGAGAAATAATGGGGCATGTTTTTGATCGTCTCGGCTATCCTGTCCCTGTCTGCGCCGGGTTCAGGCACTACATAGCATACCCTCACATGCTTTTCTCTTACGGACAGGTCCGGAATCTCGCCTGAACGCACCCTTTCAAGCGCACTTTCGACAGGGATGGTGTACTGGACCGCGTTTTTTACACCCTGTATCCTTCTGACCGCATCCGAATGGCCCTGGCTCACACCTTTCCCCCAGAACGTGTAACTCTTGCCATCCGGCAGTATAGCCTCTGTAAGCAGCCGCATCATTGAAAACAGTCCCGGATCCCATCCGGTCGAAATCAGGCTGAGGGTCCCGCCCTTTTTCGCAGTCTCGTCCACCATCTTGAAATACTCGGGTATCCTTGCGTGCGTATCGAAACTGTCCACCGTGTTGAACATGGATGCGATCTTCGGCGCCTGCTCAGGCAGGTCCGTGGCAGAACCGCCGCACAGTATCATAACGTCGATGATCCCTTTGTATTTTTCGATCTCGGAAATATGTACCGCTTTCACAGATACCTTTATATTATCCGCCGCTCTCCTTGTAAATATGGCCTCCAGCCGAAAATCCGGATTCTGCCTGAGCGCCATTTCCACGCCTTTTCCCAGGTTCCCGTAACCGACTATACCTGCTCTTATCACTCTGTCCATAACATTTCCCTGCCGTGTCCGGCAGACCATTCCCTCCCGTCATCATTCATACATTTATCGGAATCATTTATCAGCACTTGTCAATGCGTAATATACCTAAATATAACACAGGTTGAATTTCATGTATAGGGGACAGTTCTGCAAATTTTGAAGTTGGGGACAGTTCTTCGAAAACCGTGCTGATTCTGCTTCGCTGATTCTGCTTCTGGATAAAGATTGTTAATAATTCCGGATAATGAAAATAAAAGGGACAGTCCTTCAAAAATAAAAGTGACAGTCTTTCAAAGATAACAATAAACGATACACCGTAAAACATTCTTCTCCTGTTTTCATGAATCTCGATCACGATTCATGTAGTCCTCAGAGTCTGTTCCGTTTTGAAGAACTGTCCCCATTCCTGATCCCCATTCCTGGCTTCTGCAGAACTGTCCCATTAACAAATGCGCTGCAAAAGCACAAAGCCCTGTGGGATTGCCACAGGGCTTTGATATAATTCTGGCGGAGACCTATTTTCCCAGGCCGTCTCCAGCCAAGTATCGTCG
>ENA-UPAD01000548-UPAD01000548.1-bioreactor-metagenome-genome-assembly--contig:-NODE-548-length-50794-cov-10.798203_pt1 | contig 50794 bp, 45 predicted proteins | sample MGYA00238179_ERZ772710 | MGnify/ENA primary metagenome ERZ772710 (study PRJEB29004, sample SAMN07631245) | bioreactor metagenome | isolation source: Switchgrass digestor | place: USA: Dartmouth...
CTTTACTTATATAAGCGCATGATGATAAAACCTTTGATGTCATTGTGTAAACAAACAACTCATATTATATTATATAATACCTGCTAATATAAGTATATAATAATTTTTAGTAATTATTATATTATTTAAAATTTAAAAATTTCCCTGCCATTTTGCTTTTTAGTTTTTAAGGTCCTGGAAATTGTTCTGAGGGACAATCTGAGAATTATAAACATCATTATTAGTATAGCAAATATTTTAAAGATAACTTTCAGTACTGAATTATTTCTCGACTCAGATGCTTTTTTTGAACTGGCTGATGATTTTATTTCAACTGATCTTGAAGCTAATATGTTAACTTTGCCGAGTTTTTGGTCATCAAGATAAAATTCTGCGTAGCCCAGTATTTGTCCTTTGTATACACTACTGTTTATTGTGTCAGGGACATTTTGCACGACTTTTATATCTTCTTTTGATCTATCATTTGGAATCAGGCATTGAAGGTCTGAGGAATAGATGAGATCAAGGGTTTTGTTCTCACCGGATTCTTTTGTATTGATGTTTTTGAACACTTTATCTTTTTCAGCCAGTGATTCTGCCTTGAAATTCCTAAACCCATATTCAAGTAATGCCTGGGAATCTCTATACAGATCCGCTGATGAGTCTTCACCCATGATGACTGATATCAATTCAGTACCGTTTTCATCAATTGCTGAAGACACCAGATTAAAGCCTGCCGGATTGGTAAAACCTGATTTTATGCCGGTGGGCTGCGTGTAGTATTCCGATGAACGATAAAGCAGTTTGTTGCCTGAATATAAAACAGGCCATTCTTTATGCATATTTGTCGGCGGCATTTCATATGTTTGCTTTGACACTATTTCCCGGAATTTAGGTATGGACATAGCATAACGCGCAATTTTTGCAAAATCTGCTGCAGTAGTATAATGATCGGGATGATGTATTCCGCTGGCATTGACAAAATTGGTGTTTACAGTTCCGATTTGCTTAGCTTTTTTATTCATCATATCTATAAATTGCTGACGGTCGCCTGTGAGATTCTCAGCAATAATATTTGCCGCTTCATTTGCAGATTTGATGAGCATGGCATTTAACAGGTTTTCATGCCTTAATTGCTCTCCTGCTAATATTCCTATATTCATTCCGTCAGGGCCTATATCATCTATAGCTGATTGGCTTGCCGTCATAATTTGGTTGAGATCACCATTTTCAATTGCGACAATGGCAGTCATGATTTTTGTTATGCTGGCCGGGTACAATTTTTCATCAGCGTTTTTTTCATATAAAACCATGCCTGTGGCTTCATCAATAAGTATAGCTGCTTTGCCGCTAATATCCGGTTGTTCTGCAAATATATTTATACAGGAAAGATGTATTGTCAGAAGTATTATAAATAATTGCAGCAACGTTTTCATGACGTTCTCCTTATGTGAAGTTATATGATGTTTTAAAAATGGACAGACCCCATAAAAGCTTAACATATAAAATAAAGTATAACAAAAAAACTTAACAAAAAGTACAAATTAAAAAAAATTTCATAATTATGCAGGAAAATTTTAAAAAATGTAGAAATAATTAATATAAAAAATGGGAGAGATGTAATAAAATGAATAAAATTATAATTTATTTAAAAAATAAATATGCGATAATTGCATTGGTTTTATTTGGAGGAATTGCACTTGGAATAGCAGGTCTAATTATTATCAACAGCGGAAATTCTGTGATAATTGAAGCGGGAGTGAATAGCGCAAATAAAACAGCAAAAACTACAGTACTTGCAGATAATCAATCCGGCCAAGATACAAAGAATGTAGAAATGAACAGTAATACACCTGCAAATTCTACCGCGGCTCAGAGTGAACACAACAATAAAAATCAGATAAAAGTATATGTTGTAGGATGTGTGAATAATCCAGGACTTGTGACGCTGGAAAAGGGACAGCTAATAGGTGATGCAATAGAAGCAGCAGGGGGTGCAACTCCGGAAGCTGATATATATAACATAAATCTCGCATATAAGTTGAATGACAATGTTATGATTAAGGTTAAAGCGAAAGGTGAAGCTGGGCAAAATACCGATGCATCTGTTCAAGGTAGTTCATCAGCAGATATTGTGTATGATGCGGGGAGTGGTGTGGCTATCGATTCCGGAGACGCTTACGGTAATTCCGGCACTTCCGGTACTTCTTCAGGAAGCAGTGAGAATAAAAAAGTGAACATAAATACTGCCACTCTTGAAGAACTGGACTCATTAAGCGGAATAGGAGAGGCAACAGCTAAGGCTATTATTGAGTACAGAGAAAAAAACGGCGGGTTTAAAACCATTGAGGAAATAATGAATATCAGCGGCATTAAAGAAAATAAATTTAATAAAATAAAGGACAGTATATGTGTTGAATAAGGCAATGAATTGAGAAGCTGTGCTTTAGAATATAAGCAAAGGAGCATAAAATATAGTTAAAAGGTTTTATGCTCCTTTGTTTATAATTAGCAAATTTTTAAAGAATTATTATAAAATTTAATATTTCACATTATAAGTTAAATGGTAGTCCAACCGCCGTCAATTGTAAGCAATTGGCCGGTTGTATAGCTGGATGCATCTGATGCAAAATATATAATTGCTCCGTCCAATTCGCCATCCCTTCCTGGTCTTCCCATAGGACAGCTTGCTTTAATTACTTCAAGGAAATCATCATTAGCGAGTACTCCGGCAGTCATTTCACTTGGGAAATAAGCAGGTCCGATTGCATTAACTGTAATATTGTATTTTGCCCATTCATTAGCAAGAGATTTTGTCAACATTTCAACTCCGCCTTTTGTAGTACAGTATGCTGTAATAGGCAGTCCACGCATTGCAACAGTACTGTGTATGGACCCGATATTTATGATTTTACCGTATCTTTTTTCAATCATTATCTTTCCGACTTCACGGGAGAAGTAGTAAACTCCGTTTATATTTACGCTCATCATAGTTTCCCATAATTCGTCGGTCTGTTCCTCTGCAGGTCCTGTTAAGCCTATGCCTGCATTATTTACCAGAATGTCAATAGTTCCGAAATAGTCTTTAATCTTGCTGACCGCATCCTTGATCTCGTCAGATTTTGATACGTCACATTTTACTGCTAAACATTTTACGTTAAGTTTTTCAATTTCTGCTTTAACGGCTTCCAGTCTATCTACTCTTCTTGCAACAAGAGCAACACTTGCTCCTTGTCTTGCAAGTGCCTTTGCAAATTGAACGCCCAAACCTGAAGAAGCGCCTGTAACAACTGCTACTTTACCTTCCAAACTAAATAAATCTGACATAATTCTTCTCCTTTATTTTTATTATAGTATTAATAATTTGTATTAGGATTAGCAATCTTATACTGTTATATTAATATTAAATGATTGTTTATTTTTTGTCAATCTTTCGTAAATTTAATATTAAGGTAATGAGAATTTATTTGTTATTATTGGGATGTAAAATAGTTTTGATAGTAAGGTGCTTTATGAACTGAATATGTTTTGAGGGAGATTGTTTATTGTAGTGGTTTTTTTAGGCTAAGTTGTTTTTAATTGTTTCGAAATTGTTATGATATTGTTTTGACTTGATAGAAGGTTTTAGCAGTGTTTATTCTGATTTTTTATAAATTTTTCTTTTGGGTGGTTTTGGGGTAGTTTGAGTGAGTTTATTGATAGTTGGTTTATGCTGTGTCTTTGGAGTTTTTTCCGCTTTTGAACGACCAAAATCGGCGGAAAAGTCGCCGCTCAATCGCCGCGGAGGCTGTTCGGGTCAGTGAAAACCTTCGAATACACTAGACGATAGAAAAACATTCCTTTAGCGGTCGGCGCAAATTTGCCATCCGTGGCTCAGGTTGCGCTTAAAAACGACATCGTGTCATTTTTACCGCGTCGTCTGTTTTTCTATCGAGTGTATTGGCGAAGGTTTTCAAAGGCTCATACAGGGGCGTTGGAGATAAGAGGAAAGAAATAGTTTTTCATTTGCAAAGCAATTTAACTTTAAATAAAAAAGAACATAGCTAATATAATAAAAAATAGTATACTGCAACGTCGGAGAAAATATAACTACTAATTATACACTTACGAAGCCTTGTCAGTGCTTTAATTTCTGCCCGGAGCTAAAGTCCCCACGGACGGGGACTTATACGCCCTGGACACGGATGCGAATTGGAATAGACTTGTCCGGTGATGAGGTTGCTCTAATGACTGGTACATTATTACAATGTTAGTTGTTATATACTTTATTCTTTTATTGATAACATTTTTCAATATTATTAATCTGGTAACAAAGAATCCTGTAATAGAAAATATTAATGATTTCCTGACTTTTGTAGTTGGTATTGTTTTATCGTTAGTTTTGTTCAGCAATATTTCAACTCTTGAATATAAAGAGCCAATTGTATTACGCAGAGGTCCCCAGCTTCATACACCTCATACACCTATTGCATCTGAACATATACCTACTGTATTAACATTGATGATATTTGCATTAGTTGGGTATCTAATTCTTAGAATAATAAAAGATAGAATTTTACCAATAATTACAGTTGTTTGTATTTCAGCAATATACATAGGCATAGGGCTTAGCGTATTATTTATAGTGCAGCTATGTAAGAATATATTCATGAGGGAAGTAATAATAACTCATGATATATTATATATGACATTATTTACGCTTAATTATATATTATGTTCAATACGTCTCATGAGACAGGTTATTTCTCTTCATATAAAGAGGCAGAATGAAAATAAGATTGAATATAAAAACAATATCCTCAGGATATGCCAAAGAATTTTAAGTAAAAGCAAAGATTGGTATATTGAAAAGCAAAGATTGGTATATTGTGGCGTTTGCTTTAATGCTTCCTGTTTTGTGTATTTTAATTATGATTTTGGTATTATTCGGCCAAGCGCCTGATGCAATCATACGAGCATTTACAGAAACAAGTGACTGGACCTTTTCTCAAAAGGTGTCCCAACCACCGGTTGAGTATCAGGGCCATTACTTGTGTACGGTTGCTCTAAATGGTCACAAAAGACTGGTTAAGCCAACAAGGATGGGATTAAGGCAAGGTGTAAAAATACCGGTATATCGTCAGCTTTGTATTGCAAATGCATTTGAACAACTGATTGAAGAAAAAATGCCTATGTTTCATAAATTGATAAGGAATTTTTATGATAATCATGGATATCCGCTATCAAAAAAAATAACCACACCAATTAGAGCTGATATAGTATACATATTGATGAAGCCGCTGGAAGGGCTGTTTCTTTTCACATTATATTTATTTGATGTAAATCCGGAAAATCGTATAGCAATGCAATATACTGGCAATAGCTACTTATTCATAACCGGAAGTATAAAAAGTGACGCAACCATATAGCCTACAGTAATAAGCATAAGCGGTATTATAAAGGTGAAGACGAATATATTTCTAATTTTTCTGCGCTTTTGCCTTTTATATCTTTCCAGCCTCTTGCTTCTCATTTTCATACCTCCATGTGTTTATATAAAATAAATTAGAGTAGCTATGATACTCGATTGTTATATAATGCAATTATTTCATTTTTGCAAATCAATTATACCATGATAAGATATATTTCCTTTAAATTACGGAAATTAACTAATATGCTTATATCTTTTATTTTTCTGTCTTGACATGTATGTTTTATATGAATATAATTAAAAGATACCAAGGATTAGATATAAGCGATAGTTTTGCAGTGAAGGGAAGAGTAAGTCATACGAACCATTCAGAGAGAAAGCACCGCGTGGCTGAAAGTGCTTTTATGGGGACATGGCTGAAGACCACCCCGGAGCAGAACCGTTGATTACGTTACAATCATAATGAGCAAAAAATTAGGGTGGAACCACGGGAAAGACTCTCGTCCCTTAGTACAGGGATGAAAGTCTTATTTTATTTATAGTATCAGGAGTATTACTTACTTTATGCAGTCTTCATCCATATCAGTAAAAATGGATGGTTAGTGCAGATTATAAATTGATACAGATATTTTGTGTTTATAAACAAATATTCGAATAGATGGAGGGACAATAAAAATGGTAAAGATTACTTTAAAAGACGGCAGTTCAAAAGAATATGAGAACGGAATAACTGCTATGCAGGTAGCTGAAAGTATAAGTTCAGGGCTTGCAAGGGTAGCTCTTGCAGCTGAAATTGACGGAGAAGTAAAGGACCTGTCCTATAGGATAGAAAAGGACTGCATGCTTAACATTCTTACATTTGACAGTGAAGGAGGAAAGCATGCATATAGGCATACAACATCTCATATATTGGCGCAGGCGGTAAAAAGGCTGTATCCTGAAGCTAAACTGGCTATTGGTCCTGCAATAGATAACGGCTTTTACTATGATTTTGACATAGAAAAACCATTTTCAACAGAAGATCTTGAAAGTATTGAAAAGGAAATGTCCAAGATAATAAAGGAAGATTATAAGATAGAAAGATTTGCGCTGCCGAGGGACGAAGCTATCAAGTTCATGGAAGAAAAAGGAGAATCATATAAAGTTGAACTTATCCGTGATCTTCCTGAAGGTGAAGAGATATCCTTCTATAAACAGGGCGAATTCGTAGATTTGTGCGCAGGACCTCATGTCCCGTCAACAGGCAAAATTAAAGCTTTCAAACTCCTATCAGTGGCAGGAGCATACTGGAGAGGAAATGAGAAGAACAAGATGCTGCAACGAATATACGGTACTTCTTTTGCAAAGAAAAGCGAGCTTGATGAATATATTTACAGGCTGGAAGAAGCAAAGAAGAGAGATCACAGAAAGCTGGGCAGAGAACTTGATTTATTTGATATACTGGATGAAGGCCCTGGATTTCCTTTCTTTATGCCTAAGGGTATGGTGCTGAGAAATACTCTTGAGGAATATTGGAGACAAGAACATAAAAAGAGAGGGTATCAGGAAATCAGAACACCGATAATACTCAGCGAAGAATTATGGCACAGGTCAGGGCATTGGGATCATTATAAGGACAACATGTATTTCACAAAGATAGATGAAGGGGATTATGCTATAAAGCCGATGAACTGCCCGGGAGGAATGCTGGTATATAAAAGAAGGCTTCATTCATACAGGGATCTTCCTCAAAGGATGGCGGAACTCGGGCTTGTACACAGGCATGAACTTTCAGGAGCACTTCATGGTTTAATGCGTGTAAGATGTTTTACTCAGGATGATGCACATATATTTATGACGCCGGAACAGATACAGGATGAAATTCTTGGTGTTATAGACTTAATAGATAGTTTTTATAATGTATTTGGATTTAAATATCATGTTGAGTTGTCTACAAGGCCGGAAGATTCAATGGGAACGGAAGAACAGTGGGAATTGGCTACCAATGCTCTTAAGAATGCGCTGGAAAGCAAAAAAATGGAGTACAAAATCAACGAGGGTGATGGAGCATTCTATGGTCCGAAAATAGACTTCCATCTTGAGGACTCTATAGGGCGTACATGGCAGTGCGGAACTATACAGCTTGACTTCCAGATGCCTGAAAAATTCGATTTGGTTTATGTAGGAGCGGACGGAGAAAAACACAGACCTGTAATGGTACACAGGGTTGTGTTTGGAAGTATTGAAAGATTCATAGCTATATTGACTGAGCACTATGCCGGAGCTTTTCCGACATGGCTTGCGCCGGTTCAGGTAAAGCTTCTGCCGATACTTGACAAGCACCATGACTATGCATTGAAGATAAGAGATATTTTAGAAGAAGCGGGTATAAGGACAGAGGTTGACATTAGAAATGAAAAGATAGGTTACAAGATAAGGGAAGCACAGATGCAGAAAGTACCTTACATGCTGGTTATAGGCGATAAGGAGATGGATAATGAAGCAGTGGCTGTGCGCTCCAGAAAAGACGGCGATCTTGGATCCATGCCTGTAGAGGAGTTTAAAGCGAAAATACTTGAAGAAATTAATAATAAAGCAAAATAATTTTCTTGACAAATACCATATTACCTGCTAATATTAAATAGCAAAATAAAGAAGGAGTCATCCACTTCTCACCTTACGGAGTACTCCAGTAAGGTTAAATAACTGATTTTTAGTTCAGGCTTTTCTATGATAATAAAAGTGGATTGACGTATTCAATCCACTTCTTTATTTGCAGAAAACGGATGATGTATTGTTACGGCATGGCATTATCCGCTATAATAAATGTCGTGCATAAGGTTTCGGCCTTCTTGCTTAAATTAACCGGAGGTGTTATTTATTAGTAGAAATGAATTAATGATCAATGAAGAAATAAGAGAGAAGGAGATAAGGGTAATTGATGTTGATGGTACCATGCTTGGAATAATGTCAGCAAAGGAAGCTCAGAAGCTGGCATATTCAAAGAACCTTGACTTGGTGAAAATTGCACCGCAGGCAACACCGCCCGTATGCCGCATAATGGATTACGGGAAATATATGTTTGAACAAGCAAAAAAGGAAAAGGAAGCGCGGAAGAAGCAAAAAGTAATCAATGTTAAGGAAATACAGATATCTCCGACAATAGAAGATCATGATTTCGAATTCAAGGTAAAAAATGCTGTCAGATTTCTGAAAGACGGTAACAAAGTAAAAGTCAATATGAAGTTCAGAGGCAGACAGATGAATTACACTTCTTTGGGGGAAGAGATTCTTAGCAAGTTTGCCGAAGCTATTAAAGATGTAGGGACAGTTGAAAAAAAGCCAAAACTCGAAGGTAGAAGTATGATTATGATAATCAGCCCAAAGCAGTAATATAATAGGAGGAGAGAATAATGCCAAAATTAAAGACACATAGTGCTTCAAAAAAGAGATTTGCAAAAACAGCAAGCGGCAAAATAAAAATGAGTCATGCGTTCAGGAGCCACAGACTTATTTCAAAAAGCAGAAAAGCAAGAAAACATCACAGACTGACTGCTTATGCGTCCAGTGCAAATGAAGCAACTATCAAGAAGCTTATCCCATATAAATAAGAAGGAGGAATTATGCAATGTCAAGAGTTAAAGGTGCGTTAAGAACGCGTGCAAGACATAAAAAAGTTATTAAGCTCGCGAAAGGATATTTCGGAGCTAAGAGTAAATTATACAGACTTGCTAACCAGGCAGTAATGAAATCACTGGTTTATGGATATAGAGACAGAAGAGCAAAGAAAAGAGATTTTAGAAAATTGTGGATTGCAAGAATAAACGCAGCTGCAAGAGCAAATGGTATTTCTTACAGCAGGTTCATGAACGGACTGAAAAAATCAGGTATAACACTTAACAGAAAAGTGCTTGCAGACATGGCTGTAAATGACGAAGCAGCATTTGCACAGTTGGTTGAAAAAGTTAAAGCTATCATATAAATATTAGTTGATAATTTATGTTTATATAGATTAAAAGGGATTGGATTTATAATAATCCAAGTATTTCAAAGGTTTGATATCAGTAGATTACTGCCTGTCAAACAGGATGTATAATAGATATAAAGGGCTCAAATATGGGCTCTTTATTTATATATTAAGTTATATAATGAAATAATTATATAAACAGGTCGACAGAAATTGTAAAAATTTACCGGAGTGTTGGCTATGGATATAATTAGCAGTGAACAAAACCCTTTAATTAAAGAAATAAAAAATCTTAAACGGAAGAAATACAGAGAAGAGCTAAAAAAGTTCTACATAGAAGGGCTTCGATTTGTAGAAGAAGCTTTGGATGTTTCTAATAATATTGACAGAATAATTGTATCGGAACAATTTTACAGCAACCGGGATAATACTATTATGGACAGAATTAAGCAAATGAGGCTTCAAACTGCCATAGTAAAAGACAAGCTTTTTAAAGAACTGGCAGACACAGAAAATCCCCAGGGTATTTTGGCAGTATTAAAAATGCCCTCTTATTCAATGAATGATGTATTTGATGAGAGTTGCGATATGTTGGTTGTTCTGGATTCGATACAGGATCCGGGTAATATGGGTACGATTATCAGGACAGCAGATGCGGCAGGTGCCGGCGCGGTAATTATTTCAAAGGGCTGTGTTGACGTTTACAATCCTAAAGTTATGCGTTCTACCATGGGTTCTGTTTTTCATATACCATTAATCTTTGCGGATGACCTTGTATCAACGATAAATACTTTAAAATCAAAAGGATATATATTCATGGCTGCCCATCTGAAAGGAACAAAAAATTATTTTGATATGGATATGACAGGAAAAATCGCAATTATCATCGGAAATGAAGCTAACGGCATAAGTGATGAAATCAGCAGCATAAGTGATAAATTAGTAAAAATACCGATGCCTGGCAAGGCGGAATCCCTTAATGCTTCAATAGCTGCTTCAATACTGATCTATGAGAGTGTAAGACAGAGAATGTTAAATAAAATTGACAAATGTTAAATAATGTATTGATACGGATTTAGAATTATGATATAATACTTCGAAAATATTGTTAAAAGCTATGAAAGAGTAAAGTAGGCAGGGAATTGCATTTAGAGAGAAGATACCGCAGGCTGAAAGTATCTTTATGGAATGAACTGCTGAAGTTCCCTCTGGAGCTGCATCCTGAACTAATAGTAGGAGATGCCGGAGCAAAACCGTTAAAATAATGAGTGTTTACTGATTAATTCAGTGAAAACTTGGGTGGTAACGCGGAGAATTATGCCTTCGTCCCTTATGGGGCGAAGGTTTTTTAGTTTAAACTAAAATCTGTCAATGTTTCGTTATTAAAATGATGCAGCTGTGCGAAGCGAAATTTATCATAGCTTGTATGAAAATTAAATTTTGAAAATTTGATATATTAATAAACACTGATATAAGAAAGGGTGTTGAATAATGAAGGAGCAATTGAATGAAATCAAGATACGTGCGGAAAAAGAACTTTCCGATATAAAGTCAATGGCTGATCTGGAAAGCTTCAGACTAAAGTATTTAGGAAAAAAAGGTGAGCTGACGACATTGCTGAGAGGCATGGGTGCTCTTTCACCTGAAGAAAGACCTGTAATAGGCCAGCTCGCAAATGAAATAAGGGTATTTATAGAAGAAAGAATCGAAAAAACGAAAAAAGATATAGCATTAATAGAAAGAAATGAAAAACTGTCAAAAGAAACAATAGACGTAACCATACCGGGTAAGAGGAAGAAGCTGGGCAAAATGCATCCTTTAAGCATAGTTATGGAAGAAATTAAGGATGTATTTATAGGGCTTGGCTATGAAATAGCCGAAGGGCCGGAAGTTGAACTTGACTACTATAATTTCGAAGCGTTGAATTTACCAAAGAATCACCCGGCAAGGGATGTTCAGGACACATTTTATATTAACGAGAATATACTTTTGAGAACACAAACATCTCCGGTACAAATCAGAGTAATGGAAAAGCAGAAGCCGCCGATAAAGATAATATGCCCTGGAAGAGTATATCGCTCAGATGCGGTTGATGCCACACATTCACCGATATTCCATCAGGTAGAAGGGCTTGTTGTTGATAAGGGAATCACAATGGGTGATTTGATCGGCACACTTCAGCTGTTTGCAAAGAGCTTGTTTGGAGAAAACACAAAAATAAGATTAAGGCCGCATCATTTCCCATTTACAGAGCCCAGCGCGGAAGTTGATGTATCATGCTGGACATGTGGAGGAGAAGGCTGTCGTGTCTGTAAGGGAGAAGGCTGGATAGAAATACTGGGAGCGGGTATGGTTCACCCCAAAGTGCTTAAGATTTGCGATATAGACCCTGAAGTTTATAGTGGTTTCGCTTTTGGTCTTGGAGTGGAAAGAACTGCAATGGGCAGATTTAACATAGATGATATGCGATTATTATATGAAAATGATATGCGTTTCTTAAAACAATTCTAACAGAAGATATTGTAATTAAAAAAACGGAAATAAAATTGCAGATACAAGCCTGCAAATAGCCGTTTTTGGCACAATTCTGGTTCAAATATTTGATGTATTTAATTTACCGTATATCCAAACCTTAAAAAGGAGGAAAACTAAATGAAGGTACCTTTAAATTGGCTTAAAGATTATGTTGATATAAATGTTAGTGCAGAAGAGTTTGCACATGAAATGACTCTTTCCGGATCAAAAGTAGAATCCGTTGAAATAATGGGAGAAGATATAAATAAAGTAGTAGTAGGCAAAATACTTGCCATTGAAAAACATCCAAATGCTGACAGACTGCAGGTTACAAAAGTTGACGTAGGCAAGGAAGTTATACAGGTCGTTACAGGTGCTCAGAATATAAGCGTCGGCGATTGTGTGCCTGTTGCTCTTGTTGGAGCGACTTTGCCGGGTAATGTAAAAATCAGCAAAGGAAAGCTGAGAGGCGTTGAGTCTTTCGGCATGATGTGCTCAATACAAGAGTTGAATTTGACAAAAGATGAATATCCGGATGCGGCAGAAGACGGAATATTTATTTTAGACAGTGATCTTGAACCGGGCATCGATATAAAAGAGGTACTGGGAATGAACGACACAGTAGTGGAATTTGAGATAACCTCAAACAGGCCTGATTGTCTCAGTGTACTTGGTATAGCACGCGAAGCTTCCGCTACCCTTAAGACAAAGCTGAAAAAGCCTCAAATCAGTGTTAAAGAGCAGGATGATGAAGCGTTCAAATATGCTTCAGTAGAAATAAAAGCACCGGATTTATGTCCAAGGTATGCGGCACGTATTGTAAAGGACGTCAAAATCGGACCATCACCGAAATGGATGAGAGAGAGGCTGAAAGCAGCCGGCGTAAGACCTATAAATAATATCGTAGACATAACCAATTATGTAATGCTTGAGCTTGGACAGCCAATGCATGCATTTGATTTAAAGAATATAGATGGCAGCAAAATTGTAGTAAGGCGTGCATATGACGGTGAAAAAATTACAACCCTTGACGGACAGGACAGAGCTCTTGATTCATCGATGCTGGTAATTGCTGACTCAAATAAACCGGTTGCTGTGGCAGGAGTAATGGGCGGAGCCAATTCTGAAATTTCACCGGATACAAAAACAGTATTATTTGAATCTGCTAATTTCAACGGTACTGCTGTAAGGCTTGCTGCAAAGAAACTTGGAATGAGAACTGAATCATCAGGGCGTTTTGAAAAGGGATTGGATATTGAGAATGTACTTACAGCCATAAACAGAGCAGCACAATTAGCTGAGGAGATAGGTGCCGGTACGGTTTGCAAAGGTATTATCGATTGTTATGAAGTTAAGCCTGAAATAAGATATATAGACTTCAGGCCTGACAAAATCAATAAATTCCTTGGGACAAATATTCCGGAAACGGATATGATCGAAATATTAGAATCCCTAGAAATAGAAGTTGTTAAAGATGGCAGGAAATTAAAAATTCCGTCCTTCAGGCAGGATCTTGAAGTCGAAGCGGATATAGCCGAAGAAATTGCAAGGTTTTACGGGTATAACAATATAGAACCTACTCTTTTAACAGGCAAAGCATCGACTCAGGGCAAGAAGACCTATAAGCAGAAAATCGAGGATAAGATTAGAAATATTATGCTTTCCTGCGGAATGTTTGAAACATACACATATTCTTTCACAAGCACTAAAGTATTCGATAAAATAAACCTGCCTCAGGACAGCGTACTTAGGAAAAGAGCGGTTGTAATCTCCAATCCTCTTGGGGAGGATTATAAGATAATGCGTACAACGACCATACCTGATATGCTTGAGGTTATAAGCAGAAATTATAACAGAAGGGTCGAAGAAGCAAGATTATTTGAAATATCTTATATATACCTTAAAAACGAAGAATCGGATGATAAATTGCCGGAAGAAAGAAAAGTACTGACATTAGGCATGTATGGAAATACTGATTTTTATGATTTAAAGGGTATTGTAGAAGAATTGTTTGATAATCTGGGCATAAAGAATTATGACATTATGGCTGAGAAAGATAACCCTACTTTCCATCCTGGAAGGACCGCATCGGTAAGTATCAACGGTAAAAATGCCGGAGTATTTGGTGAAATAAATCCTCAGGTTTCGGAAAACTTTGAGGCTCCGGAAAGAACATATATAGGCATATTTGATATACAGCTGCTTGTGCAAAATTCAGCAGTTGAAAGAAAATATAAGCCTCTTCCGAAATATCCTGCAGTTACAAGGGATATTGCTATGCTGGTACGAGATGAAATAACAGTAAAGCAAATCGACCAGATAATAAGGCAAAGAGGAGGAAAGATACTTGAAGATGCGGTACTATTTGACGTTTACAAGGGTAAACAGGTTCCGGAAGGAATGAAGAGTATAGCTTATTCAATAACTTTCCGTGCCGAAGACAGAACCTTGACCGATGAAGATGTAAATAAGGCTATGCAAAAAATTATTGACAGCCTGAAAAATAACCTCGATGCTCAATTGAGAGAGTAACAGTGATTAAATAAACTTGTTGCGCTGGTTGGTTTTGTTTCAGGAATCGGGGTTACGATGCTAAGACTATGTAAATTCAGCTGCAACGAATAAAATATCTCCTTCTTGGTACATAATACCTGGAAGGAGATATTTTTAATTTCGACATTTTATTTATTATTTATCCATTAGCTGTTGTTGTGCCATTGCTATCATTTTTTTCACCATCTGGCCGCCTATAGGTCCGCCTTGCTGACCGTTGACTTTACAAGAAACATCACCTTTATAGTGGTCATTATTCTCTTTACAGTACTGAAGGTAACCGATTTCTTTTGCACATTCCAATTTGAACTGGGTTAAAGCATCTCTGCAGCCAGGTACTAATGGAGTTTTAGGTCTTGACATTTTGCTTCACCTTCCTTTTGATTTTTAATATAGAATTCGGTCTGCTTCAATATATGAGCACTTGTAATGAACATTGAATTTTATAAATTTAGACTGATATGATATTTAATAAGCTTTTATCAAATATCAAGAAAGCAATATATAAAATTCAATGTTAACATTAGCTTTTGCAAAAATCATAAAAATTTACGGATTAATATATTCATAAAATAGAAAAATAAATTTATTGTAGTAAAAAATACAATAAAAAATACCCCTGAACACATAAGTAATATGTGGGGGTATGAGTTAGATTGTATTCAAATTATAACACGATATTCAAAAAATGTACATAAAAAAACAAAAATATATATAATTAGACAATTCATTTTTTTTGACAATGACAGCTTTTTATTCTACAATTAATATGTTTATAAATGTGTGAAAACAGGGAGTTGGCATATATGAATTCCAAGATCAGAGATGATATGACGGACAGATTGTTTAAAGCGATATTGACCCTAGAAAACATAGATGAATGCTATAGTTTTTTTGAAGATATATGTACAATACCTGAAATAAAGGCTCTTGCTCAAAGGCTTGCTGTAGCCGGAATGTTGAAAGACGGGAGTACGTACACTGAAATATCCGAAATAACAGGAGCCAGCACAGCTACAATAAGCAGGGTAAACAGATGCCTTAACTACGGGGCTGACGGATATAAAATGGTGCTGGAAAGGTTGGAAAAATTGGAAAAATAAGCTGAAATAGTTAGGAAGGTATAAATGGTAAAAAGGTTACTGTTAAGCATATTGCTGCTATCAGCTTTGACTACTGACGGGATGATGAATTTCTCTCAGTGCTTGCTGTTATACTATAAATACAATGTTGGAAATATTGAGCTTTCAGATATCCTTACTTCTTCAAAGGAGCAGGGTTTTGAAAGCATGCCTTTTAACAGTGAGTTGTCAAAAGCAGAAAAAATTATTAAGTCAAGGTCAGAAAAGAATTATATTGCAAGTTCAGATAATGATTGTTATGATATTTGTGGCAGAAGCTATTCATTTGACTTATCAGCATATGATAACTATCTTTATAATATTGAACAGCCGTTTTGTGTATATAAGAGTCTAAGGCTTGTTAACTCTTCAGGTGTTTCACCTCCATATAATGTCTGATATCATTGGCTTAAGTTTTAAGAAGCAACAGTAAAATAAAAGCCGATAGTTATTGTTTTCTACTGTATAATAATTATTTATGGAGGTAATTTATTGTGTTTAATTTTATTGAAAAAATAATCGGAACTTATAGTGAAAGAGAACTTAAAAGAATCTATCCCATTGTTGATAAAATAGAAGCGCTTGAACCTGAGATGCAGAAGCTTAGCGATGACCAGCTGAGAGGTAAGACCAAGGAATTTAAGGATAGACTGGCAAAAGGAGAAACTCTCGATGATTTGCTGGCTGAAGCTTTTGCCACAGTCAGGGAAGCTGCTGTAAGAACCCTTGGCCAAAGGCATTACAGAGTTCAGTTAATAGGCGGCATAGTACTGCATCAGGGCAGAATTGCCGAGATGAAGACAGGAGAAGGTAAGACGCTGGTTGCTACTTTGCCGGTATATTTAAATGCACTTGAGGGAAAAGGTGTGCATGTAGTTACAGTTAATGATTACCTTGCCAGTTATCAGAGCGAATTAATGGGTAAAATCTATAACTTCCTGGGAATGTCTGTCGGCACTATAGTACATGATATGGATAATGATGCAAGGCGAAGAGCCTATAATTGCGACATAACATATGCTACGAATAACGAACTTGGATTTGACTATCTGCGTGATAATATGGTTATTTACAAAGAAGAAATGGTCCAGAGGGATCTTAATTATGCTATAGTGGACGAGGTCGACAGCATACTGATAGATGAAGCCAGAACTCCGCTGATTATTTCGGGTGTAGGCGATAAATCTACAGAAATGTATAAACTGGCGGATACATTTGTTAAAAGACTGAAAGCTAAAGTATTTACACAGACCGATGATAAACAAAGCAACGATGATATAGAAGAGGATTATATAGTCGATGAAAAGGCTCATACTGCTGTACTGACGGCCGTGGGCGTGAAAAAAGCTGAGCAGTTCTTTGGAATAGGTAATCTGTCTGATCCGGAAAACATAGCTATACTTCATCATGTAAATCAGGCTTTGAAAGCTTATGGGCTTATGAAGAGGGACAGAGACTATGTTGTAAAAGACGGTGAAGTAATAATTGTTGATGAGTTTACCGGGCGTCTTATGTACGGCAGAAGATACAGTGACGGGCTTCACCAGGCAATAGAAGCAAAAGAAGGCGTAAAGGTAGAAAGGGAAAGCAAAACTCTTGCAACTATAACATTCCAGAATTATTTCAGAATGTACAAAAAACTTTCAGGTATGACAGGTACAGCCCAGACAGAGGAACAGGAATTTAATACAATATACAATCTGGATGTCATTGTAATACCAACAAATAAACCGATGATAAGAATAGATCATCCTGATTGTGTATATAAAACTGAAAAAGCCAAATTCAATGCTGTAATAGATGAAGTAGTGGAGTGCCATAAGAGAGGACAGCCGGTCCTTATCGGTACTATATCCATAGAAAAATCCGAATTGCTAAGTCAGATGTTGAAAAAAAGAGGTGTTACGCAGCATCAGGTTCTTAATGCAAAATATCATGAAAAGGAAGCAGAAATAATTGCACAGGCCGGCAGGCTCGGTGCAGTAACAATAGCCACAAACATGGCGGGCCGTGGTACGGATATTATGCTGGGTGGTAACCCTGATTTCATGGCAAGGCATGAAATGAGAAAAATGGGCTATAATGATGAATTGATTTATCAGGCTTCAACTTTCAATGAAACAACTGACGAAATAGTGCTTGAGGCAAGAAAAACATACAGAAAATTGTATGATGAATTTAAGAAAATTACAGATGCAGAAAGGGAAAAGGTTGTTGCTGTCGGAGGTCTTCATATTATCGGTACAGAAAGACACGAATCAAGGCGTATCGACAATCAGTTAAGAGGACGTTCGGGACGTCAGGGTGATCCGGGATCTTCAAGGTTTTATATATCGCTGGAGGATGACCTGATGCGTTTGTTCGGTTCGGACAGACTTACTAACATAGTAAACGCCTTAGGTCTCGAAGATGATCAGCCGATAGAGCACAAAATGCTGTCCAAAGCCATTGAAAATGCACAGAAACGAGTAGAAGGAAAGAACTTTGATATAAGAAGGCATGTCCTTGAATACGATGATGTTATGAATAAGCAGAGAGAAGTCATTTACTCTGAAAGAAAGAAAGTGCTTAACGGTGAAAACCTGAGAGACAGCATTGTTAAAATGATTGAAAGGATATGCGAAAATATCGTCAATATTTATTGTACTGAAAATCAAAACTCTGAGTTCTGGGATTGGAAAGGTATTGAAACCTACGCGGGCAGTATATTCCTGTCAGATCCGTCAGAGAGTATCGGTATAACGGAAGAAGAAAAACTGCAAATGAGCAAGGAAGAACTCCAAGACAGGCTTTTTGCATTAGGATTAAAGAAATATGAAGAAAAAGAAAAAGAGTACGGTGAAGAACTTGCTCGTGAGCTTGAAAGAGTTATAATGCTGAGAGTAGTAGACCAGAAATGGATGGATCATATAGATGATATGGATCAGCTGCGTCAAGGTATCGGTTTGAGAGCATATGGTCAGAGAGATCCTGTAATTGAGTATAAATTTGAAGGTTTTGAAATGTTTGAAGAAATGATTCGCAGCATGCAGGAGGATGTAGTAAAAATAATACTGCACTCACACGTAGATAAAGAAACTGAAATAAAACGTGAGAAAGTTGCCGAACCGGTAAGAGCCGTTCATGGAGACGGAAGCCAAAGTGTGAAAAAGACTGTTGTCAAGGGTGATAAGGTTGGACGAAATGATCTGTGCCCGTGCGGAAGCGGCAAAAAGTATAAAAAATGCTGCGGAGCAAATTAACGGTTAAAGGAAGTCTTACGAATTAGTATGAAATATGAAGAAGCTATAGATTATATACATTCCACCCAACGTTTTGGAAGCAAACTGGGCCTGGATAATATGAGGATATTGCTTGAGCTTATGGGCAATCCCCATAAAAAATTAAAATATGTGCATGTTGCCGGTACTAACGGTAAAGGATCTGCTTGCGCATTCATATCAAGTATATTAATTGAAGCGGGCTACAGGGTGGGGTTGTACACCTCACCGGCCCTGCTAAGGTTTTCTGAAAGAATAAGAATAAACAATAAAGAAATCGAAAACAACGATGTTGCCAGAATAACCGAATTTGTTAAAAGTGCAGTAGATGTTATGATTCAAAAGGGATATGACCATCCAACGGAGTTTGAACTGGTGACTGCTATTGCACTTCAGTATTATAACGAATGTAATTGTGATATAGTTGTTCTTGAAGTAGGACTTGGCGGCCGATTGGATGCTACCAATATAATAGGTAACTCCCTTGCATCAGTCATAATGTCCATAAGCTATGATCACATGGACAGGCTTGGGGATACACTGGAAAAGATAGCCTATGAGAAGGCGGGTATTATAAAACAAGGCGGATGTGCGGTGGTATATTCACAGGAGAAATCGGTTGAGAAGGTAATCATAGATGCATGCAAAAAGGTTTCTGCCACCTGCCGCATAGTTGATTTTTCAGGTTTAAAACTAAAAAGTTTCGATATTGATGGCCAGGTTTTCGATTTTGAGGATTATTTAGATTTAAAAATAAAGCTGTTGGGAAAGCATCAGTTAAAAAATGCCGCTGTAGCAATAAAAACTATTGAAATACTTCAGAAAAAAGGGTTTGTAATTGATAATAAAGATATAAGATATGGATTGATGAAGGCAGAATGGCCAGGACGTATGGAGATTCTGAATAAAAATCCTGTATTTATAATTGACGGAGCTCATAATAAGGACGCGGCTGCTATTCTTTGCAATAATCTAAAGGAATATTTCCCGGGAATTAAAATAACGTTTATAATTGGGGTAATGGCTGACAAAGAATATAAAGAAATAATAGAGCAAGTAATGCCTGTTGCCGACAGATTTATAGCAATATCCCCGAAAGTATCGAGAGCTTTGCCTGCTCATAAACTGGCGGATATAATCAAATGCTATTGTAATGAAGTTTATTTTAGTGATACAATAGATAATGCCATTAACCTGAGCTTGGAAAAAACGGCATCTGATGGAGTTATTTGCGCAATGGGTTCACTATATTATATAGGAGAAATCAGGGAAAGATTCAGGAGATAAAACATTATATATGCTTATAAGCATATTTGGGAGAGATAAAGATGTCGATTGATTTAAAGAATGAAATCCAAAAATTCAAACCTGTTAACCTATCCGACATACCTGGTGATTCTTCGCAGCAAACAGAAGATATCCGAAAATCTATATCACTGTATAATAATGCACTGAAAAAGATTAGGTCTAAAAGCGAAGATATAGCCATTATTGAGCTAAAAAAAGCCGTAGCTTTAAATCCCAAGTTCTCAGAAGCAATAATTCTTTTAGGATTGTGCTATATGCTCGATAAGGATTATGAAAATGCGATAGAAATGTTCAGAAGAGCTGAAAATACTGAACGCGGAAGAGCTATGGCGGCAAAGTATATTGAAGTGCTGGAAGGTGACAATCAGTCGAAAAATTCGTCACCTAAAAAGAATCACAAGAAGGAAAAAAAGAAACCATCGGAAAGTAAAACTGTAAGCCAAAAAAAAGACAGGGTATCAAGAAATCTGTCTGTTTATCAGTTAAATACGGCATCGATCAGGAGAAGATCCCAACATTCATTTACTAAATATTTGCTTGCTTCATTAATAGTTATTTGTACAGCGGTATTAATTTTAGCAGTAATAGGGATTATTGACAGCATAAAAAGCAATGAAAATGCGCAAGGAACGAAGACAGCTATAAGTACGACAAAGAAAAATAATACGCGGGCTCTGGATCAGAAAACAGTAGGTACGAATAATTCTGATGTATATAAAAAGCAAGTTCAAAAGCTTGATGAAGCTGAGAGGCTTATAGCGGCAAGCGAATATGAAGCAGCCGGTGACATATTAGTGGAATTAAAAAATTTCAATTTTGTAGGGCAAGATAAACAAAGATATGAGCAAATGGCAAATGACGTTTTTCCAAAAGCTGCATGGAGTGCTTATGTTAAAGCGGAAGCGGATTTTAATAATGCCAATTACCAAAGTGCAGTCAATAATTTTAAAAAGATGTTGTCATACGGAAATAACTGGGATTACGTACCGACTGCCATGTACCATTATGGTATGAGCTATATGTATTTGCAGGATTATAATAATGCCCTTACTGTATTTAATGATCTGAGAAACAGATTCCCGCAAAGTGAATTTGCTGAATATGCAGGGTATAGAATTAATGATATAAATGCACTGCAAGGCAATACTGGATATCAACAGCAGCAAAATGTACAGGAACAGCCTGCACAACAGCAACCGCAGGCTAATACTCCTGAACAGCAAACACAAACACCTGAGCAGGAGCAACGGACACCGAATACTGATGTCCAGACACCCGGACAGGAAACTTCGGATAACGGACAACAGAAAGAACCTCAAAAGCAAGAACAAACAGGTACAGGTACTGAAGAAGTACCTGAGACTAATACAGAACAAGAGCAGAATTATCAAGACAATCTGCCTGGAGAGAATAATGACCAGCCGACCACTAATACAGATATAGATAGAAATACTACGAACTAAGCCTATCTATATTTATTTCAGACCTCATTTTATTTAATAAATTCACAGATAAAATTGCAAAAACATAAAATAAACTACTGTCTAATATAATTTATAAGGCAGTAGTTTTATTTTTTTATCAGATGAAGGTGATAACAGTGTATGTCAATCCCGAGCATATAAGTCTTGTGCTTGGTGGCGGCGGAATAAAGGGCATAGCTTATCTTGGAGTTTTTGAAATGATCAGAGAGTACAGATGCGTGGTAGATAATATAGCAGGTGTATCTGCCGGAGCGCTGGCTGGTTCATTTGCGGCAGCAGGTTATAAACCTGACGAATTAAAAAAAATTTTATATGAATTTGATTTCAGCAAGATTGATTATGACAGACTGCATAAAATTTTGCCCGTAATACAGGAATATATAGAATTTGCTGAAGGTAAAAGAAGCTCGGATATTTTCAGCATATATCAATTTTTAGGAAATGATTATCTGTTAAAAGAGGGTAGTAAACACGCTTTTAAAGCGGAAGATTTCAGATCGGAAAACTCAGATGAAGATGAAGAATGCATTGATGAAAGAAGAGGAAACTTTCTTAAAAATATAATAAAGCTTAGTCAAAAAGGAAGCTTGTTTGACGGTGATTATCTTGAGGAATGGGTATCAAGGACATTAGCCGCCAGAGGCATATATACATTTGCTGATTTAAAAGGAGGAATTAAGAACAAAGAAAATCCTCAAGGGTATAAAATAAGAATGACAGCTGTAGATGCTAACAGAGCCAGAATACTCGTGCTTCCCGATGATATAGAATATTACGGTATAAACCCTGATAACCTGGAAGTAGCAAAAGCTGTAAGAATGAGTACATGTGTGCCGTTTGCCTTTAAACCTGTCCAGATTAAGAAGAAAAAGGATAATGTTACTACTGTGTATAATATTTTTGACGGCGGGCTTTTGGACGGATTCCCGTCATGGATAATTGGTGACGCGGTAAATTCTACAAATATAGGTTTTAAATTAAATGGAGACAATAAGAACAAAATATTCACCCTAAGCACATCTTTAGATATATTAAAAGCTTTGATATCAGCCGTTCATGATACCGGAGTACCCAAAAAAAAGAAACAGCCTGATTATTTGGGAATAATTAAAACATATAATATTTCCTTTCTTGATTTCAACATTAGCATTAATGACAAGAGATTATTATGTAATCAAGGTAGGGTGGAAGCACGCCGCGTTCTGGAAAAGGCTTTGAAAATGAGCAGCTTAAGCAGAGCGTTAAAGAGGAATATAGTGAGAAAAATTCAGCATTAGTATATAAGGTAGAACAAAATATACTGTTTTATGTTCAGTAATTAAAGCATTTATTTAGTGCTTTATTTTTTAGGTAATTTGTATTATTATAATTAGTGTTTACATATGTAGTTTAGACTAAAATGCAGCAATATATGAAGAATCATGAATTATAACAAATGTATATTGATTTTGTGATATCTGAAAATTTACTGTAAGATGTTCAAGCAAAACATATAAATTACAATAAAGCTGACAGCAATTAATTTATATATTTTATAATTACACAGTTGTAAAAGTTTAATCAATAGTTAAATCAGGAGGATTCCTATGAATTATGAAAGTACCAGAGGCGGGTTTAAGGATCTGCTTTCATATGAAGCAATAAAAGAAGGTATTGCACCTGACGGAGGATTATTTGTTCCCCAAAATATATGTAAATTTGATGAGAGCCGTATAAACAGTCTTGTGCATATGGATTATCATCAGAGAGCTTTTGAAATATTAAAAGGTTATATTGACGATTATTCAGAATCAGATATTATGGAATGCATCAAAAGTGCTTATAGCGTTGATAAGTTTGACAGTACGGATATTGCACCGTTGCATATATTAAATGAGAATACAAGTATACTTGAGTTATGGCATGGTCCCACTTGTGCATTTAAGGATATGGCCCTTCAGATATTGCCGCATTTTCTGGTAAAAGCGGCTAAAATGACCGGTGAGTCAAAAGAAATTGTTATACTTGTGGCTACTTCCGGAGATACGGGCAAAGCTGCTTTGGAAGGGTTTAAAGATGTGAAGGGAACAAGAGTTATCGTATTTTTCCCTCATAATGGCGTGAGTCAGGTACAGAAAATGCAAATGGTAACTCAGGAAGGAAATAATGTACATGCTATTGCAGTTGAGGGAAACTTTGATGATGCGCAAAACGGTGTTAAGGCGATTCTGACCGACTCGGAAATGGCTTCAAAGCTTGACACGGCAGGATTTAAATTTTCATCAGCAAACTCTATTAACTGGGGAAGGCTGGTACCTCAAATTGTCTATTACTTTTCTGCTTATGCTGACTGCATAAAAAAAGGTCAGATAGCCCCGGGTCAGAAGATCAACTTCGTTGTACCTACCGGAAATTTCGGAAATATTTTGGCAGCATATTATGCAATGGAAATGGGACTTCCGGTAAACAGGCTGATATGCGCTTCTAATGAGAACAATGTCCTTACCGATTTTATAAAAACCGGAATATACGATAGGAACAGAGAGTTTAAGAGAACTATATCTCCGTCAATGGATATACTTATATCAAGCAATCTTGAACGCCTGCTTTATGAAATGACAGGACGGGATTCTGTACAAATCAATGAATGGATGAGCATGCTTAAGAATAAGGGCTCATATGATGTGGGAGAAGAAATTCATAAGAAGATAGCGAATATATTCTGGGGAGGATATTCAACGGAAGAAGATACCCTTAAGACAATAGAAGACGTATACAAAGAATATGGTTATCTTGTGGACACCCATACGGCTGTTGGAATAGATGTATATGACAAGTATGTAATATGTACGGGTGATATGACAAAAACGGTTATCGCTTCTACAGCAAGTCCTTTTAAATTTAATGAGAGCGTTGCAAAAGCAGTATTTGGCGAAGACAGGATAAAGGGATTGAATGAGTTTGAAATATTGGAGTTCCTTTCAAAAGAAAGCGGTCTTGCCATTCCTAAAGGACTGAAGGATCTTGATAAGAAAGATGTGCTGCATAAAGATATATGCAGCAAGAATGAAATGAAGGAGAAAGTAGAGGGGTTGTTGGGAATTTAAGGTTATACCCACTTAATCACCGTGGAGGCTATGTGGTTTATTTAGTTTTTTATGATAGGGGTTTTTTAGCGTCTTTGAAGGTTTTGCCGCTTTTGAACGATTAAATTGGTAGAAAAGTCACCGCTCAATTGCCGCGGGGGCTTAAAGGTTAATAATTTTTTCAATAACTGTGTATTTTAAGCGCTTTGGGGTTTTGCCGCTTTTGAACGACCAAAATCGGCGGAAAAGTCGCCGCTCAATCGCCGCGGAGGCTTTCGGGTCTGTGAAAACCTTCGAATACACTTGGCGATAGAAAAACATTCCTTTGGCGGTCGGCGCAAAGTCACCATCCGTGGTTCCGTTGCGCCTAAAAATGACATCGTGTCATTTTTCCCGCGTCGTCTGTTTTTCTATCGAGTGTATTGACGAAGCTTTTCAAAGGCTCATACTGCAGCAATGATAAATTATGAAGATAGTATGTATATGATTACAAATATTGATCTATAGTTATACTAAAGCTATTAATCTCTACATGAAGCGTAAAGTCCCCACGGACGGGGTTTTACACGCATTGAGCACGGATGCGAATAGATGTGGGATTGTTTGGCGAATGAGTGCTAAAACGACTGGGATATTTTTCAGAGAGAATGATTTACGTAAGTAAAAAAGTATCCCACTTACCTTAATACAATGCTAAGAACTGATTTATGACAGGACGCTCGGAGATATTAAAGATGGATGATAGAAAGATTATATAATTAACATTGTGGATGGCTAAAATATTTAATATAGAAACTATATATAAAGGTATAGGAGGTATACATATGAGTAAAGTTAGTATTCAGAAAAAAGAATACAAGGGCTGGAAGAACTGCGTAGAGGTGTCTAACGGAATTATTGATATAATCGCAACTACTGATGTTGGCCCCAGGATTATACGTTTCGGATTTGTAGGAAAAGAAAACGAATTCTGTGAAGTAGAAGAGCAACTGGGTAAAACAGGCGGAGATGAGTGGCGTATATACGGTGGACACAGGCTATGGCACAGCCCGGAAGATAAAAGGAGGAGTTATCATCCTGACAATACTCCTGTACAATGGAAGGAAATTGAAAACGGTATAGTGCTGACTCAGGATACTGAACCATGGGCTCAGATAAAAAAGGAAATTGAGCTTGTTATGTCTCCTGATAAGGCTGAAGTTAAAGTGATACATAGAATGACAAATATGGGTGCATGGGATATTGAACTTGCAGCATGGGCGCTTTCAGTAATGGCACCGGGAGGAAAGCAGATAGTTCCTCAGGTAACGAGGGATACAGGGCTTCTTCCTAACAGAATGATGTCATTATGGCCTTATACAAAGCTTAATGACCACAGGGTTTACTGGGGTGAAAAATATATAACAATTCAACAGGATCCAAATGAAAAAACTGCGTTTAAAATAGGCCTTCCCAATGAGGACGGATGGGCTGCTTATATTAATCACGGACATATGTTCGTTAAAAAGTTCAATCACTATATGGATGCAATATATCCTGACTATACTGCATCTTCCTATGAGACATATACCATAGACTTTATGATGGAGATGGAAAGCTTGAGTCCTCTCGAACTTCTTGCTCCGGGAGATACCATTGAGCATGAAGAAACATGGACGCTTATTGACAATGTAAACGTTCCGGCTGATGAAAAAGAAATAGATGAAAAGATACTGCCTTTGGTTAAATAGTGTGTTTTGATGAGAAGTTTTAGTATTACGCTTTTAAATAAAAGTACAATATTACAGTTTAAGAGATATTTAATAACAGGTTTTTTATCTGCAGCTCTGGAATATTCTGTTTTATTTGTATTGACTGATTTTATAGGATTATGGCACATTTTTTCAAACACTATAGCCATAGCCGCTTCCTTTTGTTTTAATTTTTTAGTGAATAAATATTGGTCTTTCAAATCAAAACAGAATATTACAAAGCAAATGCTGCAATATGGATTACTGTTTGCTGTAAACATGTGCATTTCAAATATAATTATTTATTTATTAAGCGATATATTAAGAATGCACTATTTAATACCCAAACTGGCTTCTACAATCATTATTACATTATGGAATTTTATAATCTATAAGAAAGTCATATATAAATAAATTATTTGCAGTTAAACATAAAACAATAAACTCAGCTATTGCACAGGAATATTTCTAATAATGGCTGAGTTTATGTTATTTTATGTATATTTATATGATTGCATCAGGCTTTTTACAGACAGTACGTTTGTAGCTAAGGAGATACATAAGCATTATGATTTGTGGAGGAAGCTTAATGCGCAAAATCAGTCTGATTGTCTTTCTTATAATTTTAATATTTACCGGCGGTAACGTATATGCAGATACAATAGTTTCTGTAGCTAATCCAGGATTTGAAGAATATAACAGTGAAGGTATTATAGCATGGGATATTTATGACTGGAAAAATAAAAAAGGTATAAGTAAAATAACAATTGACCATGATGTAAAGCATTCAGGTTCGGCAAGCCTTTTAATTGAGAGCAATTTTCCAAATGATGCAAGGGCTGTTCAAAAGATAAAAGTCAAGCCCAATACATATTATAAATTGTCGTGCTGGGCAAAAACTGAGAATGTAGGGGAAGATTCAGTAGGAGCAAACATATCTGTAACAGGGATTACAGATATATCAAATGATGTGAGAAACACGAGCGATGGATGGCAATATTTAGAGCTATACGGTGTTACTTCACAAGAGCAGTATGAATTTGAACTGACTCTGGGTCTTGGCGGTTATGACAGGTTAAATTCAGGAAAAGCATGGTTTGATGATGTTCAGGTAGAAGAACTTGATAATATACCTTCAGATATTAAAATAGTAAAGTTATATGCTGAATCTGATTACGATATTGGCTCAAGTGCAAATACGGATAATAAAAGTGTAAACGGATATTTTAGCTTAGCATTGCTGCTTTTGATAACAGTGATACTGCTTTTTGTGATTAAGCTCAATATTATGAATATTAAGCTGAGTAAAATAATAAAAAAAGGCAGAGTAGGTATTATAAATAAAAATAAAGAAATTGCAAATCATAGATTGTTAGATAAGAAAGATATAATTATTATGACTGCAATCACATTAATATATTTTTTGATAGCAGTTTGGAGACTTGGAACTACTAATGTGCCTCATACATATTGGGAACCGCTCTTTGAAGGAGAAAGTTTTGTTATTGATTTAGGAAAGCGGGTTAATGTATCCAGAATCTGCTTTTATGCTGGTCTGGGAGGCGGTGAATACCGGCTGGAATGTATGGATGAAAACGGTGTATTTATTCCGGCTGATTCGTTGGAAAAAGATGATGTTGTGGATCTGTATTGCTGGAAATACAAAGAGGTGAACTTTACAACAGATAAGATCAGGATAAGTGATTTTACAAGCAAAGCAGAGTTATATGAAATTGGTATATTTGAGAAAGATTCTGAAGAGCCCCTGAAGGGAATCAGTATATACAGTGAAAACAGCGAAACGCAGCAAAGCAGCCGTCTTTATAATATAATAGATGAACAGCAAACAATAAGCAGCAATTCGTCATATATGACAGACATGTATTTTGATGAAGTATATCATGCCAGAACTGCATATGAGTATTTACATGATTTAGAGCCTTATGAGGTAACACATCCTCCCCTAGGGAAAGTTATAATGTCGTTAGGGATAATTATTTTCGGAATGAATCCTTTTGGATGGAGAATAATGGGGATGCTGGCCGGGGTTATCATGCTGCCTGTTTTATATGCCTTTGGCAAAAAAATATTTAGAGCCAGATTTCCGGCATTTAGCTGTGCATTTTTACTGATGTTTGACTTTATGCATTTTACTCAGACAAGGATAGCTACTATTGATTCTTATGCTACATTATTCATAATACTGATGTATTTTTTCATGTATGACTACTATATTTATTTATCATATAAGCATGGATTAAAAAAATCTATGAAAAGCCTTTTTTTAAGCGGGTTGTTTTTCGGATTAGCTGCAGCTTCCAAGTGGATAGGATTATATGGGGGAGCGGGGCTTGCACTGATTTTTCTTATAACCAAAATTAAAGAATATATTATATTTACAAAAGCTTATAAGAAACTGAACAATAAAATTTCCGTTGCTTATAATAAAAGCATTGAAAGGATAAGGGATTATGTTCCCTTACATATAAATTTCACTATTCTATGCTGCATACTGTTTTTTGTGATTATACCTGTTTTAATATATGCAATTTCATATATTCCGACTATGACACAGCAGTCACATGGTATTAAATCGATTATTGATAATCAGATATATATGTATAAATACCATACTGAAAATGTACTAAATGCTACACATTCATATTCGTCAAAGTGGTGGTCATGGCCGGTTATTTATAAACCGATGTGGTATTATGGCAAAAATTTAAGCAACGGATTAAGGTCCAGCATTGTTGCAATGGGGAATCCGGTAATATGGTGGTTTGGGATAATCGCTTTTTTTGCAGCCGTACTGATTTCGATTGCAAAACGTGAAAGAAAGATGGTGCCGATCTATATAGCGGCTTTGTGTCAATACATACCGTGGATTTTTGTTAAAAGGATAACTTTTATATATCACTATTTTTCAACAGTTCCATTTGTTATAATATGTATTGTATATGTACTTAATTACTTGTACAGCTTTAATTCAAGATATATAATATTGAAGTATTTTGTCAGAGGCACGGTATATACATATATGATTTTTGCAGCATTATTGTTCATTATGTTCTACCCTGTGCTTTCGGGGATGAACATAAGCAGTTCATACATTAACAACTGCCTCAGGTGGTTTGGCAGCTGGGTATTTTAAGTATACTTATATATTAAACATAAGATAAAGGAGGTATTTCAATGACAAGCTCGGTGATTTATTCGGTTGTAGTGCCGCTTTACAATGAAGAAATGGTGGTATCGGAAACTTATAAAAGGCTGAAAAAAGTCATGGATGAAATAAATGAACCTTACGAAATAGTATTTGTAAATGACGGAAGCAGGGATAAAACATCTGATATAGTGAATGAAATATGCAGTAAGGATAAAAATATAAAGTTTATTGAATTTTCAAGAAATTTCGGTCATCAGATAGCTATAACCGCAGGAATGGATTATGCTGAAGGGGATGCTATCATTGTTATAGATGCAGACCTTCAGGACCCTCCGGAAGTAATACCGGAAATGATTAAAAAATGGAAAGAAGGATATGAAGTAGTTTATGGAAAAAGGATTAAACGTAAGGGAGATACCTTCTTTAAAAAGTTTACAGCTGCCGTATTTTACAGACTGCTTAATAAAATGACAGATGTTAATATCCCTGTAGATACCGGAGATTTCAGGCTTATTGACAGAAAAGTCTGCGAGGCCTTGAAGAGCGTTAATGAGAGAAACCGATACATAAGAGGTATTATAAGCTGGCTTGGGTTTAAACAGATCGGTGTGGAATTTGTCAGGGATGAGCGGTTTGCAGGTGAAACGAAATATCCTTTGAAAAAGATGATAAAATTTGCCTTTGATGCTATTACATCATTTTCGTATAAACCTCTTAAACTGGCATCTTATGTTGGAATGCTTCTATCATGTGCAAGCTTTATATACCTTATATTCATATTTATACAGAAGCTGTTTATTGGTGTTGCAGTACCGGGATGGGCATCTATTGTTGCGATCAGTTTGTTTTTCAATGGAATTATTCTGCTGATGCTTGGTATTATAGGTGAGTATATAGGAAGGATATATGACGAAGCAAAGGGAAGGCCTTTGTATGTTGTAAGAAACCTGACTAATTTTGATGATGACAGGGAAAATATTAGGTAACCTTTGGATGAGATAATAAGCGGTTATTGTGTTTAGTACTATAGACACAAAAACCGCTTATTTATGTTATGCTTTAATCAGATTAGCTCTTATAAGGGCTTTTCTTACTTCATAACCTATTAATGATGCAACTGTAAGTTTTATTAAATCTAGAGGTATATATGGGACAACACCGGCTAACAGAGCTTTCGTTAATGTAAGATTTAATATAAATGCAAGCTGTAAAGTTCCGAGTGTATAGCATACTATCAACCCGACGGCCATTGCAATCATCATATAAATACGTGAAGGATTATTTTTTCTTTCAAGTATAAATCCAGTCAAAAATGCAGCAACAGGGAAACTCCAAATATAACCTCCCGAATATCCTATCAATACATGTATTCCCCCTTTAAGGCCGGCAAATACAGGTAGGCCGGCAGCTCCTATCAATATGTATGTCAATTGTGATAAAAATGCGCTTCTGCTTCCCAATACTGCGGCAGAAAGAAATACTGCCAGAGTTTGAAGTGTTATCGGTACTTCCGAAAACGGAATTTGTATAATTATTTGCGCCATTATAGCTGTGATTGCAGCAAATATTGCCGCTAAAATCCATTCTTTTAATGCGATTCTTTTCTTAAATGAGTTCATAAAGTGCCCCCCCTTTTTTTTATTGTTAACCGAAATTTATGAAATAGTTAACAATAACAATAAAAAGATATTACATATCTATAGATTTGTCAATATGAAAGATATTTAAAATTATATGTTTCCTGAGCATATTAAATTTTATAAAATTTGAAGGAAAATTTATGTTTTACCAGTATATATTAGTGAAAGCTTTATTTAATTTCTTAGTACTGAATGAAAGGTGTGAGGAAATGAATGACAGGGAGCTGTTTGAAGGAATAAAGCAAAAAGATACTTGCTGCCTTGAACAGTTTATTGAAAAGTACACTTCATATATAGCAAAAATAGTTACTCTTGTAGGAGGAAAATCATTACGTAAACAGGATATTGAAGAAATTACTGCAGATGTATTTATCTCAGTCTGGCAAAATGCTGAAAAGATAAATTTAATCGGTAACAGCATGAAATCATATTTGGGGGCAATAGCAAGAAACAAGACAAAAACCGTGTTGTACTCGAAAAAAGTGGAGCTGCTGCCGCTAAATGAAGACATTCTTTTTACGGATATTTTAATGAGTGACGAAATCGCCGAAAAGGAAACCTATGAACTGGTAAACAGGACAATATGCGAAATGGAGGAACCGGACAGGGAAATTTTCATAAGGAGATACTTTTTCTTTGAAAAAATCAGGGAAATTGCAGAGCATCTTTCTATGAACAACAAGACGGTTGAAACCAGGCTGCTGCGAGGAAGAGAAAAACTCAAATCAATGCTTGTTGAAAGGGGGATTGCACAATGAAAGATATAAAGATTTCTGATTGTTTGGATAACATAGATCCTGCTGAGATTAATAATATTGAAATGAGTGATGGTATGAAAGATAAATTTTCTGTGGAAAGGATGATTTCTGTGAAAAGGATTAAAAAAATTGTTTTTGATGAAATAAGTGTAAATACAGATTCAGTGAATATTAACAAGAAAAGAAAGAAAATAAGCGGAAGGAAGCTTGCTGTGATAATATCAGCTGCGGTATTGATCATTTCTACATCAGTTTACGGGATGAACTATTTTGGTACTCTTGAAAAGTATTTTCCGGGTATTGTGCAGATGATGAAAGATGATGTACAAGATGTATCTGCCAAAGTAGAGAAAAACGGTGTTGTATTGACGGTTGAAGCAGCGGTAAACGACGGCATAGAGGCTATTATTTCATATAACTTAACAATGAAAGACGGTTCTGCATTTGATGAGAGAATAGATGCATCTATAATCAAGCTGGATGGTTTAACGCAAGCAGATTATACAGATCGTTTGGATTTAACTGATGATAATAAAAAGCTGGAGGGTTATATAAATCCAAAATTGAATATTGAAAATGGCAAAAGCATAAATGATTATAATCTTACTCTTTCCATAACTGATTTGATAACAAGACAACATGCAGAAGAAGTGTCAAAGCTAAACCTAAATCAAATAATCAACGGTGTGAAGAATCAACCTGTTGAGTTAATACCCGATATTGCTCAGGGATTTGTTGTTGAAAAAGCTGAAGTATATAACGGAAAGGTTAAAATAGAATGTGGTTATACCTATGAAACTGTAAGAGGTTCAGGGGACACCCCGGCAAGAATTCGTAAACTTAGTGCCGCTCCGCATATTATAGGTTTGAAAAATATGAAAACAGGAGAGATTATTAATCCTGATGAATCAAAGGAGTTTAACAAATTATCTTTTAGCATAAATGAAGGTACTGATTTATCTGGCCTTAATCCCATAATAAGTTATAATAAGGAAAATGTGGTTGTTGCAGGTACATGGGAGGTACCTATAAAACTGAAAGCTGCAGATGTGATAAGCAAAGATATAAATAAAACTTACATCCTGGCTGATAAAAAAATGATATTGAAAAAAGTAACCGTTACTCCGCTGGGTGTCTATTTAAATGGTGCTTTTGTAAATTATGATGATACTGAATTGCCAATAGGCCTTTCAGCAAAAGCATATTTGGAAGATGCATTAGGCAGAGTATATCTTGTATATAACAACGGACAAATTCTGCATTTAACAGGCAGTTATGGAGAAACTAATAAATCAGAATACGGTAATATGGAAGCAAAATTCACATATTCAAACTTAGAAATAGGTGAAGAAATATCTGACGGGAATAGAACGGTTAAAGACAGAAGAATATTTATCGACATAGATGAAATATCTTCGATTATTGTAAAAGATATAGCAATACCACTGAGATAGGAAGAAAACAGTACACTTCAAAGGGGACAGGTACATAGACGAGTAATAATGTCTATGCGCCTGTTCCCTTGATGTTTTTAAGCTGCAATAGCTTGTTGGAAAGTACTGTGTAATGTGTTATTATATTTATAAAATATTGTGAGTAAGATATGTATTATTTTATGATAATTAGAAAGGAAGTTACAATTGAGCAAATACTGGAGTGAATTGGCAAAGAGACTTGAACCATATGTACCTGGTGAACAGCCAAAAGATAAAAAGTACATAAAGTTAAATACAAATGAAAATCCATATCCGCCGTCTCCTAAAGTTCTGGAAGCCATCAGAAAAGCCTCAAATGACGATTTGAGGCTTTATCCTGACCCTGATTGCGACCTGCTTCGCGAAGCAGCTTCGGATTATTATGGCTTGAAAAAAGAGCAGATTTTCGCAGGTAACGGTTCTGACGAACTACTTGCATTTGCGTTTGCCGCTTTTTTTGATAACGGTAATCCAGTTTTCTTTCCTGATATAACATATACATTTTACGAAGTTTATTGCAATTTTTTTAATATCACTCCAAAGCTAATACCTTTGGATGAAAATTTTAATGTGCCGGTTGATGAATTCCTAAAGCCTAATGGAGGCATAGTCCTTGCAAACCCTAATGCGCCTACGGGCAAATATTTGGATTTGTCTGCCATAAGAAAAATACTTGAACATAATACAGAGAGAGCGGTTATCATAGATGAGGCATATATAGATTTCGGCGGTGAATCTGCAATAAGTTTAATTAATATGTATCCTAATCTGATGATAATGCATACATTATCAAAGTCTCGTTCCCTTGCAGGATTAAGGGTGGGTTTTGCATTAGGAAGCGAAGAGATGATAGAAGGCATCAAAAGGGTTAAGAACTCCTTTAATTCATATACTGTTGACCGTATTGCCATGGCAGCAGCGTCTGAAGCTATGAAAGACAGAGAATATTTCGATAAAACCAGGAATATGGTTATACAAACGAGGGAGAAAACGACAGAAAAGCTGATAAAAATGGGCTTTAACGTTCTGCCTTCAAAGGCTAATTTTATATTCGTCAGCCATCCTGTATATCAGGGAGCACAGCTGTATAGGGAATTACGCAATAAGGGAATACTTGTAAGGTATTTTAACAAGCCCAGAATAGACAACTTCCTTAGGATTACAATTGGAACTGATGAGGATATGAATGCTCTTATCAATGCTTTGGATAATATTATAAATTGAATATTAAATTAGGATATATTTATAAATGGATTGTAAAGCTCAATGAAAATAATGCAATTAATTACATATTTTCATTGAGCTTTTTATTTCTTATATATTTCAGGTTGCGTATATATAATAAAGTGTCTATTGATACCATAATCATGTTAAGGATATATAAGTATAATACATAATCATAGTGATTTATTAGTTTATTCAGGATACCCGCAATGTATCCTACAATCAGGATTATCAGAAAAGTCAGGCTTTTGCCCTGAACAGACCTGGATTTATATGATCTGTAGATTGAAAACGGCCATGCAGAGCCAAAGCATAAAAGCATAATTGCCTCAAAAATATTCATGATAAAAACCTCCGTTCTGACTGTTGCTGTATCTTCAAGTGAATATGGTACTTTTTCGCAAACCATGAAATATAATAGCACTTGGAGGTTTATAATTCAATAGATGATAAATTAATATTTTCTATTACTGAATAAAATCAGGTATGGTATAAGAAGGAGATAATATCGATTTTGCATTTAAATAAATATGATAACATATAATCAGTTTCAGTAAGGAATCAGCAATATATAGAATATATGCAGAACAGGATTGCAAGATAATTATTGAAGTATATTTATGTTGCTGTTAAAATAAAGTTAGACTTCTATAATTCCGTTCTATTACAGCCGGAAGGTGGCGTAAAATATGAAAGTACCGATGATTGACCAGGCAAAGAATTTTCTGGAAGAAGCGCGTCGCATGAATCCGGGGCCATGGGTTGAACATTCATATTATGTGGCTGAAGCAGCTGCACTTATTGCCGAAAGGCATCCCGATATGGACAGGGACACTTCATATGTTATTGGACTGCTCCATGACATTGGAAGACGTGAAGGTGTATTTCACATGAGACACAGTATGGATGGGTATAAATATTTAAGCAATATGGGCTATGAAGATGCGGCAAGGATATGTATAACTCATTCATTTGCGTATAAGGATATAAACGCAGTATGCGGCAAATGGGACTGTTCTCGTGAGGAATATGAATTTGCACATGAATTCCTTTCAAAGATTGAATATAATGACTATGACAGGATTATTCAGCTTTGTGATGCGTTAGCTTTGCCATCCGGATTTTGCCTGCTTGAAAAGAGAATGGTGGATGTAGCCTTAAGATATGGTACGACAGATTATACGGTATCTAAATGGAAACAGATATTTAAAATTAAGAAAGATTTTGAAAGTAAAATAGGATGCTCCATATACAGTCTTCTGCCGGGTATAGTAAAAAATACTTTTGAAACAGATCAGCTTATTTAACGGCAGTGTATAGTAAAATTTAAATGAACTCTCTTCTTAGCTTGCTTTTCGCTATAGTTCCAAATAAGCTGTCTTTATATAAAAAAAGCAAATTTAATCAAAAACGTGTTAATAACAGTGTTATAGTTGGTAAATATAACATAATTAGACAGCAAAGTTTGCTTTGATGTAAGCTAATCATAATTAGTTAAATCCAGGTTCTAAGTATTGCAGAATACTTGCATGACTAGCGCAAACAAGTAAAGGGGAGGGGTTAGGTATGAGAGAAGATTTGTTTAATATTAAAAAAAAGATTGAAGAACTCAGAAAAATTCTTCAATGCCTCATTGAAACTAAATCTGATATGATTGACCCTGAAATAGTAGCTGCTAGTGAAGAACTGGATCAACTTATTAATACATATAACAATGCATCAATTACGGAAAGATAGTAAACCTTTTAACCGACTATATATAAGAATTTATTGCAATAGATATGTCAGATTAAATGAAATATACAAAATATGATAAGGTATAACATGGCTGTTGACAAGATATTGACCATAAATTAGAATTATATGGTCAATATTTTGTTTTTTTAGAAAGAAGGATATTTATAGTGGTTAACAGAAGAGAAGACATAAGAAATATAGCTATTATCGCTCACGTAGACCATGGAAAAACTACGCTGGTAGACGGAATGCTAAGGCAGAGCGGTATATTCAGGGCAAATGAACAGGTGCAGGAAAGGGTAATGGATTCCAATGATCTTGAAAGAGAACGGGGAATAACAATACTCTCAAAAAATACAGCTATTATTTATAAAGATATAAAAATAAATATAGTGGACACACCGGGACATGCGGATTTTGGCGGTGAAGTCGAGCGTGTGCTAAAAATGGTGGACGGTGTGCTTTTGCTTGTGGATGCTTTTGAAGGGCCGATGCCCCAAACCAGATTTGTATTAAAAAAAGCTTTGCAGTTTAGCCTGCGTCCAATAGTAGTTGTCAATAAAATTGACAGGCCTGAAGCAAGGCCTGATGAAGTTATCGATGAGGTTCTGGAATTATTTATTGAGCTTGGGGCTGATGATGATCAGCTTGAATTTCCGGTTATATATGCGTCATCAAGAGAAGGATATGCCATGTATAATCTGAATGATGAGAAAAAGGATCTTAAACCTCTTCTTGATACAATAATAAATGAAGTGCCTCCTCCAAAAGGTGATTTTAATGCGCCTTTGCAAATGCTGGTATCAAACATAGACTATGATGAATATGTGGGACGCATAGCGATAGGCAGAGTAGAAAGAGGAAGCATAAAGATGGGGCAGCAAGCGGTAATATGCAAAAAGGACGGAAGTATACAGAATATAAAAATAAGCAGGTTATACCAGTTTGAAGGGCTTAAAAGAATAGAAACACCTGAAGGAAAAGTAGGCGATATAGTGTCCGTCTCAGGTGTCGGAGATGTAACAATAGGAGAAACAATATGTGCGGTTGACTGTCCGGAACCTTTGCCTTTCATTGAAATTGAAGAGCCTACGATGTCCATGACGTTTAGTGTCAATAACAGTCCTATGGCGGGCCTTGAAGGTACTTATGTTACAACGAGGCATTTAAGGGACAGATTGTTTAAAGAACTGGAAACTAATGTAAGCCTTAGGGTTGAAGAAACTGATTCCCCTGATTCATTTGTAGTATCGGGAAGGGGAGAATTGCACCTTTCTATACTTATAGAAACAATGAGACGTGAGGGGTATGAATTTCAGGTATCAAAACCCAGGGTAATAACTAAGGAAATAGACGGTCAGATTCATGAACCAATAGAATATCTTATAATTGATGTGCCGGAAGACTTTATGGGCCCCGTAATGGAAAAGTTAGGCCCTCGTAAAGCTGAGCTTGTGAATATGCATTCTGCTACCCAGGGATATATGAGGCTTGAGTTCAAGATACCTGCAAGAGGACTTATCGGATACCGTTCTGAATTTTTGACGGATACAAAAGGTAATGGTATAATGAATCATGTATTTTATGGATATGAACCTTATAAAGGTGATGTGCCGACAAGACAGAGAGGATCCATGGTTGCGTGGGAGGCAGGAGAAGCGGTTACTTACGGACTGTACAATGCTCAGGAAAGGGGTACCCTGTTTATTACTCCCGGTACCAAGGTATATGAAGGAATGATTGTGGGCGAGAATTCAAGAAATGAAGACATAGTTGTAAATGTATGCAAAAAGAAACAGGTTACAAATATGCGTGCGGTAGGCCATGACGATGCTTTAAGGCTTACACCGCCTACTATATTAAGTCTGGAACAGTCCCTTGAGTTTATTGCTGACGATGAACTGGTGGAAATTACTCCAAAAAGCATCAGGCTTAGAAAAAAGGTTTTGAATAATGAACAGAGGGCAAAACTTAGAAATAAAATGCAACAAATATAAGATAATTTGTAAGGTATGGTGATACTGAACTATGTCACAGACTAATTCTTATCTTAACAGAAACTATAAAATGGGCGATAACAATACTAAAGCAGTAAGAATAATTATTACATTTACTGCATTCTTGTTAATCTTTTTTATATGCTTTATAGTATCATTCAGATTTGCCTTGGTCAGTGACACAAAAAAGAGCAGACCCATACCTGAGATAAAAGCGAAAGACAGAATAGAAGTCAGAATTCCGATGGGTTCAAGCACCGAGGATATTGCTGAAATTCTACATGAGAAAGGTGTAATAAAGCATCCTCTGATCTTCAGGATATTATCAAACCTTGATGGTTATGATGGTGCTTATAAATCGGGAACCCATATATTAAGCAGTAAACTTGAGTATTATGATATTATGCGTATACTTGCAAGCAATCCGGACGGTATAAAGATTACCATACCAGAAGGATATAACTTAAAGCAGATAGAAGAAAAACTGCTTGAGGAAAAACTTATTGACAGTGATAAGTTTTATGATGAAATTAATAATGGCAAATTTGATTTCTCATTTATTTCAGGTATACCTGAAAGGGAAAACAGGCTGGAAGGATATCTGTTCCCTGACACTTACGAATTTGATTTAAGCGCGGGGGAAAGAGAAATTATCAGAAGGATGCTGGAGAATTTCGACAACAAGTTTACCCCGAAATATTATCAGCAAGCCCAAAATCTGGGTTTGACTGTGGATCAGGTAATAATTCTTGCATCTATAGTAGAAAAAGAAGCGAAAATATCATCAGAAAGAGCAAGAATAGCAGGCGTTTTCCTTAACAGGCTTTCAGGCAATTATTCAACAGGCAGGAAGCTGGAATCATGTGCTACAATACAATATATTTATTATAAAAAGTATGGTACGGTCAAGAACGAAATTACTGATGAGGATACCAGGATAGATGATCCGTATAATACTTACCTGTATGAGGGATTGCCTCCGGGACCAATTTGCAACCCCGGGCTTGAGTCCATAGAAGCGGTATTGTATCCTGAGAGCCATCAATACCTCTATTTTGTCGCAAAAGGTGACGGCACCCATTATTTCTCGACAACCAAAGCAGAACACGAAGCAGCAAAAGCTATGTATGCAGCAAATCAATAAAGGAGAAAAAACGGTGATTAAGAATAATTTATTGGCAGTGCTAACACATATATGCATTGCATTTATATCATTTATTTTGTATTTTTTATTTTACAGAACAGATATGTATAATGAAAACGGAGCAGGAAAAATAGTAATCTATGTAATATTATTGTTGTTGGTAATATTTTTGTATATTTTTTCTGTAAAGCTGTTAAAGCCAATGTCATCTTTTATAAAAAATATACTTTCAGTAATATTGCCTTCAATAATAGGAGTGGCAGTTTATTTATTGAATGCATTGTATTTTAATGAATTCCTTAATAACGGGCTTGAATATGTAGTTTATAAAGCCTATAATATGCCGTTCGTACCTTTGCAGGATGTATTTTATAATTTATTTGTTTATAAAATGTATAACTATAAAATCTATCATTTCTTTATGATAATGCTTTCATTTTTACCCACACTGTTGATGTTTATTGGTTTACAAGTCCAAACTGTAAATATGAAAAGCAACAAAAACAGTATGATGTAAAAGAAAATTATTAATATAATTCCTGTATAAATTTGTATGAGATGATGATATGTAAAAAATTCTCCCTTGTCAAGGGAGTTTTTGTTTATAAATTTGGATCGCATAACTTAGCTGCTTATAAAATTATAATTTTTCTTTAAAGAAATTGAAGTAAAATATATATAGAAAAATGAAGATAAATAAAAATAACTAATATTAAAATGGAAGTGCTTAAATGATAAATTATGATTTTATTAATAAGTATATTAGGAATACTATAAGAGAAAACGACGGTTTGCTGAAGGAACTGGAGGAATTTGCCGAAAAAAATCATGTTCCGATAATACAGCCGGAAGTCGCAAAGCTGATAACCGTTATCGGCAGGATCCACAGGCCGCACAGGGTTTTGGAAATAGGAACTGCCATAGGGTATTCCGCTATACTTATGGCTTCGTTTCTTGCTGACGGAGGCAAGATAGATACAATAGAAAGATATGATGTAATGATAGATCGAGCCAGAGAAAATATAAAAAAAGCCGGCCTGCAGAAAGTCATAAGCGTTATAGCGGGCGATGCGGAAGATGTGCTGCCGAATTTGGATAAGGAATATGATATGATTTTTGCGGATGCGGCAAAGGGACAGTATATGGATTTTCTTCCTGACATGCTCAGAATGCTGAAGCCCGGAGGACTGCTTATATCGGACAATGTTCTGTATAAAGGTATGGTAGCTTCAGATGAATTGGTTATAAGAAGGAAAAAGACCATTGTAACAAGGATGCGCGAGTATCTTGATGAAATTTGCAATAATGATATGCTAGAGACGAGCATAATACCTATAGGTGATGGGGTTGCGTTGAGTTATAAGATAAAGTAGGTGAAGAAAATGAAAAAGGTTGAACTACTTGCTCCTGCGGGGAGCCTTGAAAAATTAAAAATGGCAGTAGTATACGGCGCAGATGCAGTGTATATGGGTGGTGAAGCATATGGACTCAGAGCCTATGCTGAGAACTTTGACAGGAATGAAATGGAACAAGGCATAGATTTTGCTCATTCACACGGCAAAAAAGTTTATGTAACCATGAATATTATACCACATAATAATGATTTTACTGGTATGGCTGAATATATAAAAAAGCTTGAATCCATGGGTGTTGATGCTATAATACTGTCTGACCCGGGTGTTCTTTCATTAGTGAAAGAAACAGCACCCGATATGGAGATACATCTTAGTACACAGGCAAATAATACAAACTGGAGAAGCGCATTATTCTGGTATAAGCAGGGTGTAAAACGAATAATTCTTGCCAGAGAATTGTCCCTTAATGAGATCAAAGAAATCAGGCAAAATACCCCTGATGATTTGCAGCTGGAGATATTTGTCCACGGCGCAATGTGTATGTCCTATTCAGGAAGATGCCTCTTAAGCAGCTACATGGCCGGAAGAGACTCAAACCGCGGACTGTGTGCTCAGCCATGCAGATGGAAATACTATCTTGTGGAAGAAAAAAGACCGGGAGAATATATGCCCGTATATGAAAATGACAGGGGCACATATATATTCAATTCAAAGGATCTTAATATGCTCGAATATATACCTGAGATTCTGGATGCGGGTATAACAAGCCTTAAGATAGAGGGCAGAATGAAAAGTTCTTTCTATGTAGCAACGGTAGTGAAAGCATATAGAGAAGCTATTGATTCCTATTGTGAAAATCCTGATAAGTATGTATTCCGGAAAGAATGGATGGAAGAAGTATGTAAAGTAAGTCATAGGGAATATAGCACAGGATTTTATTTCGGTGAATCAAAAAATAAAGGGCAGATTTATAAATACAGTTCATATATAAGAGAATATGAATTTATAGGTATGGTGCTTGATTATGATAAAAGTACGGGAATAGCTAAAGTTGAGCAGAGGAATAAAATGAATGTAGGAGATGAAATAGAAGTTGTCAGCCCGGGTAAAGACTTCTTTGTACAAAAAATCACTGAAATGAGGAATGAAGACGGTGAAAGCATAGAATCAGCTCCTCATCCCCAGATGATTGTATATATGCCGATGGAACAGGAAGTCGGTAAATATACGATGTTACGAAAGAAAAGCAAGTAATATGGAATGACTGTTAATATAGCAATGAATAAACCTCCTTATTTATGGAAAAAGTATTTAAAAATAAGGAGGTTTATTTTTTGCTATGTATGTAAAACGATGCGTACTGGTATTTCGGTTCATACTGATACTTTTTTTTGTACTATTGCTGAGATTTGCTTATTTGCAGACCGTAAAAAGCGGCAATATGGCTAAAGCAGCAGCAATTCAAAGAATATCAGAAACGCAGCTTGAAAAAAAACGCGGCAATATACTGGACAGAAACGGCATATCATTTACTAACCGAACCGGTAAGTCTTACGCAGTATTAAAACCTCTTTTGCTGTCTAAAAACAATACTAATCTATTAAAAATATCTTATTTGCTGAATATAGATTATGAAACGATTCATGAGAGTATCAGATCAAATAAAGCTCCTATAGTGATAGAAATTGATGAAAATATCAGAGATGCTGTTCTTAGCTTGAATGAACCGGGTGTTACTGTTGTTGATTCATTAAAAAGGTATGACAGCGGTACTATAGCACGGCATATAATCGGTTATCTTAACGGTAAAGATCAAATCGGTGCAGCTGGTATTGAAAAAAGTTATGATAGTATTCTTAAAAGCAACTCAATAAGTTATGTAGGTATTGTCAGGGATGGTGCAAATAACCCTGTTCAGGGTCTTGGTTATCGCATAGTTAATAGTGATGAAGATAAAATTCAAAATATAGTTCTTACTTTGGATTATCATATACAGAAAATAGCTGAAGATATAATGGAAAAAAACAATATAAAAGGCGCGGTTGTTATAGAAGATGTCAGGACAGGAGACATACTTGCTATGGCCAGTAAACCTGACTATGACCAGAATGATATAGGCAGTTATCTACATAGCGGTGACAATGAGCTGTTTAACAGAGCAGTTGCTTCATATAATGCCGGTTCAATATTCAAAATTATAGATACTGCATTAGTTCTGGAAAATAATCCGTATTATTATAACAGGGATTACTGTTCAGGGTTTGTGGAAATCAAGGATCTTGTGTTTGGCTGTTCAAGGTCCGAAGGACATGGGTATATTGACCTTGAACAAGCTTTTGCTTCATCATGCAATTCATATTTTATAAACCTGGCATTGGAGCTTGGCAGCAAAGATATTATAAATATGGCTTCTAAGTTTGGATTGGGAAAAGTAACAGGTTTAAATGAGGATGGTATAGATGAATCTACAGGAAATCTGCCTGACCCTGACAGAAATTTCACTGACGGTGATACAGCCAATATTTCTATAGGGCAGGGCGATATAATGGTAACACCGGTACAGGTTGCCAATATAGCTGCAATTATAGCAAACGACGGTATAAGGAATAGTGTTAACCTTGTAGATTCAATTGTAGATAACGAAGGAAATGTTATTAAAAATCTAAGAAAAAATGAAAAAGTACGTGTAATATCAGTTCAGACAGCCAGAAGAATTAAGAGTATGATGGAGATTGTGACTACTGAAAACGGAACAGCGCCAAAGGCTAATATTGAAGAATATGGAGGAAGCGGCGGAAAGACGGGCAGTGCGGAAGGGCCGTATGTTAACGGAGAAAAAATAGTACATGCATGGTTTTGTGGGTATTTTCCTAAGGAAACCCCCCGATATGCCATGTCTGTGTTCGTTGAAAACGGAAAATATGGAGGTGAGGCAGCTGCCCCCATTTTTGCTGAGATAGCAAAAGCAATGATAAAAAAAGGATATTAAAAAAAGTACTGGCACCCATTTAAGTATAGGAACATATACTTATAGAGTAGCCTGTTTTAGGGGGTGCAATGTTTGTTCAATATAGTTACACCATTATTTGAGGCTATTCAGAACATATTATTCGTCATAGGATACGTATCCAATACAAATTCATTCCCACAGCCATTAAGCCCGGAAGAAGAACAAAAGTATATAAAGCTGTATAAAAAAGGTGATGAAGAAGCACGTAATATACTTATTGAGCGTAATTTAAGGCTTGTAGCACATATTGTGAAGAAATACAGCAATACTACTGATGAAAGCGATGATTTGATATCTATAGGGACAATAGGATTGATTAAAGCAATAAGCACATTTGATAATAATAAAGGCACAAAGCTTGCTACTTATGCGGCAAGATGCATTGAAAATGAAATATTAATGCATATCAGGTCAAACAATAAAAAGAAAAATGAAATATCATTACAGGATCCCATAGGTGTTGACAGAGAGGGCAATGAAATAACCCTTACCGATATAATCGGAAATGAGCCTGATGCTGTAGTGGACGAAGTTGAAATGAAAATGCAGGTTAAAAAACTCTACAGCAAAATGAAAGCTGTCTTAAAAAATCGAGAAAAAACAGTTCTTGAGCTAAGATATGGATTACTGAACGGATCTGTAAAAACCCAGAGGGAAATAGCACGAATGCTTGGAATTTCAAGGTCGTATGTTTCAAGAATAGAAAAAAAGGCTATAAAAAAATTAAGCAAGGAACTCAAAATCGAAAGCTGCCAATAACGGCAGCTTTTGTTGTGCTGGTGTGCGCGGCATGCGCGCGACCTTTAAAGTGAAAGCTCATTGCGGGGGGTTATAGCACCAACCGTTTAGAAATGGATTTACCATATTAGATTAAATGTTTACTTTTAACTGCTAGAGATGCTTGTACTAATATATAAGAAATAGTTTCTGTGTACTTTACCTGGCTTTGTAAAGACTAGAAACTTTTTGCTTCAAATATTGCCAGATAAAGAATCCTTATAAATGAGTTATCATTAAAAATATATCTCTAAAAAAATTTATTAATGGTAAGTATTATTTAGACTTTCAAAGACAACTCACTGCACATATTGAGAAATTAATAAAGCATTTAATTTAATATAAGAATCAAAGCAGGTGAATAGATTGAATGATTCCTTTACAAGATGAAGAAACATTATCAGGATATAAAAAATATACTGGATATGCACTTCCTTGGGCAGAATTTTTCCGGACTTATTTAGAAAACTAAAAGATTATTCTATAGAAGATCATTTAAAAGAATTGTTATTAAATATGTAGGCAGTTATAATAAAATAAGATTTGATTTTTGTGATATACAGTTACTCGGCTTTTCCTGGAAAGCTATACAAAGTAACATTATGAATGGTGTTATAGGGATAATCTGACAATAGGAATAATCTGATAATGATAGAGCATTATTTTACTGAAGATTCAAAGGATACAAAAATTATTACGATTTACTGCACGGAGGATTTATGTATAAGCAAAAACATATAATTAATGGAACTAAACAGGATGATGATAGGTTAAGAGCTGTTCAAAAATATGCTGATAATGTGTTGAAGGAATGTATGGACTGTTATAGAGAAAATCCTGTGCCGCTATTTGTAAATGAAATACTTGTACATACAAAAACACACAGACTAAAAACGATAAATGGGGAAGAAATAGCTGCATCAAACCTGGCTCATCAACAAAACTTTATGAGGACACTTGTAGGGCTGAGTAATTTGACAGGTGAAGCAGGATATGCAGAAGCAGCTAAAAAGGCATTTACGTATTATTTCAATAACCTTCAGGAACCATCTGGTCTAATTCAATGGGGCGGGCATAGGATATTGGACCTTAAGACTCTTAGTATAAAGAGTCCCGCAGAAAAAAATATGGCCCATGAATTAAAAAATAACTTTCCCTATTATGAACTTATGTATGAGATAAACCCTATGGCTACAGAAAAATATATTAAGGCAGTTTGGAATGCACATGTTTATGATTGGAGCAACCTTGAGATAAATCGTCATGGAAGAGATGTTGTTTTTGATGAAAATATATGGGACAAGCCATTTGCAAATCCTGAACCTTTTCGCGAGACAAAAGGCTTGTCATTTATGAACATAGGAAATGATCTTATCTATTCCGCATGTATGTTGTATAAGCTTACAGGTGATAAGGATGCACTTGTTTGGGGAAAAAGACTTGCGGAAATGTATGTTAAAGCACGCCATCCGCTTACCAAGCTTGGAGTATACCAATATACACAACCAAAGAAAGAAGAAGTAATAGACGATGACAGTATTACTTTATCAAAGTATGGTGACAGAGCAAAAAGGCAATTTGGTCCGGAGTTTGGTGATGTTGCACTTGAAGGCAATGTTATTCTTATGCTACAAGCGTGTACAATATATGGTACTAATGCATTGATGGAGATGGATCTGGCAGAGAGGCTGGGAGAACCTTTGTCAGATATGCTTGAATGGGTACATGAAGGGCTATCTGCATTTGCTAGATTTGCATACGTGAAAGATAAAAATATTTTTAAACCTTTACTGGCCGATGGAACAGATCTTACCGGATATGTACTGCCACGAGATGGTTATTATGGAAAAGCTGGAACCAAAATTGAGCCAATTCAGGCAACAGGAAGATTTTTATACTCCTATGAACGTTGTGCATGTTTAACAAAAGATATGTATTTATGGAACATTGCATGTAATATAGCAAGGTCGATTGATTTAGGGTATCTTGGCTCAGAGCCGGGTAAAGATGTACAAATAAATAGTAAGAGTACTAATGATGATGTTGGGGCACTTTATGCGATGTTAGATCTTTACAGGGTTACTGGTAATACTCAATACATTGAATTAGCACGGCTTATAGGGAATAATATCATAAATAATAAATTTCATTATGGTTATTTTCTACGCGATGCAAAGCATTTAAGCGCACATATAAACGCTCCAGAGCCACTGGCTTTAATGACGTTGGAAGCAGTTCTTCAAGGCGATATCAGTAAAGTGCCACAAATAATATATGCGGGATAGTCATTAAATCATAGACTTAATATGCATAGAAGTTAGCTTAGAATGGCGTATAAACATATGGACTTATTGTTTACAGATGTTTGACTTAATAAAACAGATTTATCTTGGCTTAATTTAATGTATATTAAATTTAATACCGATTTAGAAATGAGAGTATTACTATTATAAGTTCTATATGAATTATATAGAATACTACAACTTTTGGTTTCAGGGTTCGGAAATACGTTTACTCACATGCCTGAATAATCATAAATTACTTTTGAGTTTATAAAGTTATATTGAGTTATTTATGATATATGTAATGTAGAGTATGGGTAATCTAAAAGTACTCATGATATAGTTCTGCTGGATATTAAATTCAACGGAGACCAAGTTCTGTCTAACATAAAGGGAAACAGCGCATATGCTGGGGATTTCTAGGTTATATGTTTCAAGAATAGAGAAAAAGCTATCAATAGATTTAGCAAGAAACTTAAAATCGAAAGCTGCCGTTAAAGGCAGCTTTTGTTTTGTAGTTGATATATAGTTAATTTGCGGAGCTAGTCGATTTTGTTATAAGTATGTATTAAATAATAAATATAATTAATGTAATATTAACATAAAAACCAGAAAAGTGTAACTTATATTAAGTGAGAGGATGTGGATATTGTGATAAAAGTTGAGAGTAAGGGTAAAGTAGCTGCGTTTTCAGGCGATGCTTGGCCCCATAGTATTGCAGTACCGGCTATGTGTCATGCGTTGAAATTGTATTTGGGACCTGAAGAGAGAAAAAATGATGCAGGTGAGCAAATATACGATAACCGGGAATACTCCTTATTTGCAGGAATATCGACGGAAGCATTTGCAATGTCTTCAAACAGGTCTGATTTGCTAGCAGAAAAATGATCTAATTTCAACAAGGAGTGTCTCTGGTATTTAGGTCTTGACAGTGATACATTAAGGAAAGAAGATTTCAGCAAAAAAGCAATGATAGCTAAAATAAAAGAAAATCTTAGAAACGGTTATCCGGTCATTATTTGGCCGGCTGAGTATGATGACATACTGCTTGCGGTTGGCTGCAATGATGAAGGTTCTTTACAGGCGCTTTATTTCTGGACGGTGATGATGACAAAAACAGAAATTATAATTTTGATAATTATATTGATTTGGATAGATGGTTTGAAAAAGCTGAAGCAGTCATCCTATTGAAGGAAGGACGGAATAAAACGGATTTGGAAAGTCAGCTGAAACAAACACTACAAGTAGGCTATCGCATGCTTAGCTCAAACCAGAACAATTATGAAGATATAGAGGGTTATGGCAGCATTCTGTTATACAACAGCACATCGAATAGGTGTGCTTCTTGCATACTTATTCGCAAACCGCAGTTTGCAGCTATATTCTTAAGGTGCTTTCTGCGGTATTTTTATGCCTTTTTGTATCTATTCAATCAGCTTTATTCAAGATTTATGACGAAAGGGGTGTTGATTTATGAATGTAAATATTTACACATTTAAAATATCAATACTGGAGGGTTTGAAAGTTGAATTTAACAGGTTATAGGTTTATACCTACATTATGCCTTGTACTGAAAAAGGGCAGAAAATGATCTCATATGAATAACTCAGTATTCGCACCTGTTAATTAATACAGGAAGATGATTATATTTCAGCTCTCCTGAAATAAGGAGGTAATATTTTGAACAGAGATTTTATTGCGAAACATTGGTATGCTTACATTTATGAGCAGTTAGAGAATCAAACAAACGATGTAGAATTCTTACTTGACATACTGCGAAAACTTACTGATGGTTCTCCGAAGAAAATCTTCGAAGTGGCTTGCGGTGGTAGTAGAATCTGCATACCCCGATGAACTCATTCCTGAATCAATCGATGAATCAATGTATCAAGCGACTATCTGAGCAATGAAAGACTAATAATATTACCGATGACGAAGTTTAGATGAAGAGGAGTTGAGTAAAGGTTATACTCCTCAGTTGTATAACTTTTTATATACTGCAGTTGGGTTATATGATATTGATATTCATATTGACTATCCAACAATATATGAAAATCCAAATATGCAGGATTTCTTTCAAAAGGTTATTGACAAAATGAAAAATATGTGTAAAAATATCTCAAAATGTGAGTATGTATAAGGGCAATGATGCCCGAGCTACATAGAAGCTTTTAAGCTTTACACGTGGAGTGTATACCCCGCGGAGTCACATAAAAGTGATTCTGCGGGGTTTTGCATTTTAGAAAGTGAATTTAAAGATTCTTGATTTGGTGTAGGACAGGAAAGATAAGTTTTTGTGTTGGCCGCTAAAAAAAATTGGGCACTGCAAGGAAATAGTGAACATTTTTATTTGGGAGGAAAGATTATGGAGAATATTTTCAGAAATTCGGCATGGTTGTATGATTTAGATATCCAGGATACCTTAACAGAAGATATACCATTTTATATCGGTTATGCACAAAAACAAAAAGGTGAAATACTTGAACTCGGTTGTGGTACAGGAAGAGTTACTTTTCCTTTAGCAAGACAAGGCTTCAAAGTTACCGGTCTTGATTTATCTGAGCAAATGCTTGAAGTATTTAGGCACAAGCTGAATATGCAACCGGCACTGATAGATAAAATATCAATTAAACTTGGCAATATGGCTAATTTTAGCTTTGATCGTAATTTTTCACTTATAGTAGCACCCTTCAGAGCATTTCAGGCATTGACCAGTGACAGTGATATTGCTATGTCACTTAAATGTATCAAAGAGCATTTGACTGATGATGGCATATTTATTATTAATGTATTTAATCCGTATCCTGTGATGGATGAGAGCTGGTGTTATCCTGAGACTGTCCTGTGGAAACGGTTTGATGAAAGTACCGGAAACTATATTGTAAAAACCCATTGGGGTGATAAGATTGACCCGAAGAATCGGATTATTTATCCTCATTTTGCTTATGAGGTAACCGATAAAAATGGTATAACAACACGCATTACTGATGATTTTAAGCTTAAATATTATTACAGGGATCAAATAGAATCTGTCGCAGAAAAAGCCGGGTTTACGATAAGAGAAAGATTCGGATGGTTTGATAAAACTCCGTTTAATGAGAACAGCCGAGAAATAATTCTTGTGTGTGGGAAGTGAATTATTGCTGTCAATGCGTTTTATATGTGGCATAATGATTAATAAGCAATTTGGGAATATAAAAATAACTTTGCTAAATGAAAGGGAGGATATTGGGGTGAGTAAGTATATTCCGAAAATTGTAGGAGAAAGAGTTTATTTATCACCGATGTTTTTAGACGATTTGGAGCAATACACAAGGTGGATGAATGATTTTGAGGTAACAAGATATTTGGGGCAAGCGGCAAATTGTTACAGCTTGGAGAGCGAAAAGAAGGCTTTGGAGAAACTTATCTCAAGTGGACATAATTATGCAATAGTATTAAAAGGCGAAGGCCGATTGATAGGAAATGCTTCTATATTTTATATACAACATATACATCAGCGTGCGGAAATAGGTTTATTTATAGGTGAAGCTAAGGACAGGAGCAAAGGATACGGTCAGGAAGTTGTGAAGCTCTTGATAGATTACGGATTCCGATACCTTAATTTGAATAATATTATGCTAAAAGTATTTTCCGGCAACACAGCAGCAATAAATGCATATAAAAAATGCGGATTCAGGGAATTTGGAAGGAGAACCAGGTGCTACTTTGTTGAAAACAAATGGTATGATGAAATATATATGGAGATTTTGAAGGATTCTTTTTACTTATAAAAAGTATAGAAGTATATTCAAACAATGCTGGTGAATTGTTGGGATATGTTAATGAAGGTGTTAAATATTTTGTATATAAGGAG
>ENA-UPAD01000552-UPAD01000552.1-bioreactor-metagenome-genome-assembly--contig:-NODE-552-length-50726-cov-494.335813_pt1 | contig 50726 bp, 42 predicted proteins | sample MGYA00238179_ERZ772710 | MGnify/ENA primary metagenome ERZ772710 (study PRJEB29004, sample SAMN07631245) | bioreactor metagenome | isolation source: Switchgrass digestor | place: USA: Dartmouth...
AACGGATGCGCGATGCTTCCATTCCCGTCAACGCTGCCGGCCTGCACGCGGATATTTTCAGGATCGACGGTTTCATTCACCGCCTCGTCAAGCGTTTCCTGCAGGCTCTCCACTGTCTGGTACCCGAGATCGGGCCTGCTTGCAAGCAGAACTCCCAGCACCGTATCCTGCGCTGCTGTGCTCAATGAGTTAAACCCGTCAAGATCAAGTCCAAGAGCAGGATCAGTTATAGCTGCCCGCATCTGTGTTATATTCTGTGCACTATTCACAGCATCCAGCTTCGGGTCGGGAGTTATTGCTTCACCGATTTTCAGTATCAGGACAGATGCACTGATACCGGTCATCTCTCCACCTGCTCTAGAGACAATGCTTACAGAACCAGGTAATGCGCTGGTATAGTTTTTCAGAGTAAGTTGGTCGCCTGCAGCAGCATTGATAATTACCATTCCGGAATAAGGAGTGTAAGTATTTTCTGTTCCATTTGTGCTTCCCGGCACAGGATTGCCATTCCTGAACAGTGTAAACTGGTTGTGATTTGACGCTATAACAGTATACCAGACAGCATAGATACCAGCAGACTCTATGATAATAGGCGCTGTACCTGTCTCATGTATGATACCCAATAAAGCTCCGTTGTTGCTGAATTTAACATCTGCGTTTTGTGGGACTATCTGTTCGGTGGTGTCATATATATACCCATAAGCATTGCCGGTCGGCGGCGGAACAGGTGTATCTGAATAGGTAATCTCCAGTTTCGGGAAATACGGCTCATAAACTATGTTATTCGTACCGAATTGGACAAGGGTAACCCCATCCGGATTCGTCAACGCGATCCCGTAATTTGGGTAAATTCCGTTGAGCCACTGGTTCACGAATTCTGTAATATCTATCTCGATTATCGTATACAAATCCGATATATCGATATTGATTTGTGAAGTTATTGTTTCGTAATCCGGGAGTGTGTTGAAGGTTACAGCGGCAACATCAAACGGACTTGTTACCCTGTTAACAACAATCGGACTTGGATCTGTACCTGTCTTCACTATCACAGATAATTTCAGCACCGCTTTGTCGACAGTTGTTACCGGCAAAGGCGGCAGGTCGATCTCCATAAGGCTTATGCAATTCATAAAGCCCGCATCATTTCCTACGTACATCAGTGGATAAAAGGAGAAATTTTGCGCCGGTTGAGATGATGTCACAAATGTAGTATCGGGTATAGCGACCGATACTGTCGGCATAATCAGTCACTTCCTTTCTTGGAGTTATATACTTTTGAAGCACGAAATACCTGGTCTCAGAAGCAGGCAATTCATCACGCTTCCCCATCATTACATCGTATTCTTGCATATGCAGGATGTTACATACAAAAGCAAAGTGCTCCAAATATCCTGCGTTTTTTGGCGTGTCCCGTTACTACTGCTTTCTTTGCTCGCATGTTCTGCCATTACACTTTTAGTCCCATACTGCTTGTACTGTCTTAGCCTTCTCTGGTTACTTGTACCGACAGTTCCTGCTTCAGGATGCGAATAATGGAACATTACATAATTAGTTTGCATATTATTATTCCGAGACCGCTTATTGGCTTCAGCGGTATGACAATCCGGAGCATGCATATACGGAACAGAGCACAAAGAGAAGAATTCCGTGATGTCGGTTTGCTGCCCCGGGCCGAGGTAAGGTTGATGATAGTTGATAAGATTTGGCGCAAATAAAACTGATCAAAGCAATATACTTGAAAAATGTGTACTCCGCTAATCAAGCTATCGGATAAAAGTCAAAAATTCATCAATGCCATAGGAGGGTATCCGAATGAACAAGGCATTAATAACAGGAATAACCGGACAGGATGGTTCTTATCTGGCGGAATTCTTGCTGGATAAAGGTTACGAAGTCCACGGACTCGTCCGTAGAAGCAGCACAGACAATACAGGAAGGATCAGTCACCTGCTCAACGGGCCGAAAAAAGTGACTCTGCACTACGGTGATTTGACCGACTCGGGCAGCCTGAGCAGGCTGCTGTACAGGATAGAACCGACTGAAATATATAATCTGGCAGCCCAGAGTTATGTGAAAGTTTCCTTTGATATACCGGAATTTACGGCAGATGTAAATGCTGTCGGAACGGTCAGGCTGCTGGAAAGCATCCGTGAAGTAAATCCAGGCATCAAGTTTTACCAGGCATCATCCAGCGAGTTGTTCGGGAAAGTACGGGAAATACCGCAAAATGAAAAAACGCCGTTCTATCCCAGAAGTCCATATGCAGTAAGCAAGCTTTACGCATACTGGATTACCGTCAACTACAGGGAAGCGTATAATCTCTTCGCCTGCAACGGGATTCTGTTCAATCATGAGTCTCCCAGGAGAGGCAAAAACTTTGTAACCAGAAAAATAACGACAGGTATCGCCGACATCCTGGCCGGGAAACTTGACTGTCTATGCCTTGGAAATCTGGATTCCAAAAGAGACTGGGGATTCGCCGGTGACTATGTTGAAGCCATGTGGCTCATGCTCCGGCAAAATGAGCCCGATGACTATGTTGTTGCAACCGGTGAAACACATACGGTAAGGGAATTCTGCGAGCTGGCGTTCAAATGCGCCGGGATAGACCTGGTCTGGGAAGGCAAAGGACTGGATGAAAAAGGTATCGATAATGCCACAGGCAAAGTGCTTGTCAGAGTCAGCAACGAGTTTTTCAGGCCTACAGAAGTGAATCTTCTTCTGGGGAATCCGACGAAAGCAAATAGCAAGCTTGGCTGGAAACCAAGAGTGTCATTCGAAGAGTTGGTCGCAATGATGGTTAAGAGCGACCTCGATGCAGCAGGCATTAAGCTGTAGCAGGACACAGTCATAAAACTGCAACAGTAAGCAGGCGAACTGCGATGAAGCAGCAAAGAAATATAGCAAAACAGTATTTCAGGAGGGATTCACATGAAAAAAAGCAGCCGGATATATGTTGCAGGCCACACAGGAATGGTTGGATCGGCCATTGTCAGATGTCTTCTGCAGAACGGATATGAGAACATCATAAAAAGGACGCATCAGGAGTTGGACCTGACGAACCAGTTGGATACCGAAAAGTTTCTTGAAGAAGAAAAACCCGAGTATGTTTTCCTGGCTGCGGCAAAAGTTGGAGGGATCCATGCAAACGATACTTACCCGGCGGATTTCATCATGGAAAATATGCTGATCGAATGCAACGTTATCCGCAGCGCTTTCAAGAATAATGTCAAAAAGCTTATGTTCCTTGGGAGCTCATGTATTTATCCGAAACTGTGTCCCCAGCCGATCAGGGAGGAATACCTGCTCACCGGTGCACTGGAACCGACCAACGAAGCATATGCCCTGGCCAAGATAGCCGGGATCAAAATGTGCCAGTCATACAACAAACAGTACGGCACCCGCTATATCTCTGTCATGCCTGCAAACCTCTACGGCGTCAATGACAGGTTTGATGCATATAACTCGCATGTGATCCCTTCGATGATAATAAAATTTCACAGGGCGAAATGTGAGGACCGGCCATTTGTTGAATTATGGGGAACCGGCAAACCATTGCGTGAATTCTTATATGTCGATGACATGGCCGAAGCATGTCTCTGGCTTATGCAGAACTATGAAAGCAGCGAGCTGATAAACATCGGTTCAGGGAATGAGATCAGCATAAGGGAACTGGCCGAAATCATACGTGAAGTTGTCGGCTATCAGGGAGAAATCGTATTTGATACTTCAAAACCTGACGGAACACCGCGGCGAGTCCTTGACAACTCGAAAATCTCAACAACCGGCTGGAAACCAAAAGTTGACATAAAAGAAGGCATCCGCAGAGAATACGAATACTACCTCAGCACCCATGTCGGGGACAGTTCTTCAGAATGAGTGGCTGAGGGACAGTTCTCAAATATTGGGGGTAGTCATTCAGAATGAGTGGCTGATGCAGTTCATCAAATCCTTGGGACAGTTCGTCAGAATATGGGATCATTTTCGTAACTTGGGGACAGTTCTTCAAATCTTAAGAACTGTTCATCTAAAAGATATCAATTCTTCATGGGAAAGCATCTCTATGTTGGAATAACATGTAAAGCAAGATCTAATTTTCATTCTGCATTAAGTAAAGACAGGAGGATATCATGTTGTCCTCCTGTCTTTTTCATTAGATACTCCCTACTCGGCTAACAACTGACTGAGAACGTCCATTTGAGCCTTGATCAATGCTTCGGATTTCGTTTTGAAGGTGTAGACTTCCGCTTTGAGTTGTTCATATCTCACCTGGATATTTCTGACTTTTTCGGCTGCTTCATCTATAATTTTCTGTGCCTTTATTTCTGCTTCATCTACAATGTTCTTCGCTTTGTCGCATGCATTTGCCTTGATTTGCTCAGCCGTATGCTGTGCAACCAGAATCGAGTGCTGGAGCGACTCTTCCAGTACCTTGTAATGCTGCACGGCCTCATTTAAAGACGTAATTTCGCACTTCAGTTGATTGATACTGTTGCTCATCTCCGCATAGTCTTCGATAATTTTCGCAAGCAGGGTGTCCACCTGTTTTTTGCTGTATCCGTCAAAAAGCGCTTTTTTAAGTGTTACACGTTTCAGGTCAGCAGATGTGTAATTCACACGACCATCCCCTATACAAACTCCTGTAACAATTCTATTCGCAACCCTGCTTGGACAATTCATTTTTTCGAAGGCTTAATTCCGCCCACCATCACCGGTGCCCCAATCGGAGATATGTCCCTGCCTTTTACCTGGATTTGGAACCGCGAAAAATCACGTGTCGTGATCATATCACAAACATCCCTGTACCACATGAAACTGCTGATATAGGCATAAAACCTGGCTCTATCCATACACTCGGCCGTGATCGGATAATACCTGCCTATCCGTCGTACGAACCCCTCTCCCAGATGATCCAGGATCATTGCAATATCATAAGCCGGATCGCCAAATCCCGCATTGCTGAATCCAATAATGCTGCTGATTCCCAAGGCAGCATTGTTAACCAGTATATGACACGGTACCAGTTCTCCATGTATCAGTACAGGCTGAAAATTGAAAAATTCTTCGTTATCAACTGCTGGCTGGGTTATCTGCCGGAAATACTCCTTTACATAGCCAGTGCAATACGGGAAGATCTTCCTTTCCAACGTTTCAATCTCCGCCAGCCATTCTTCCCGTCCGAGGTTCATCCGTGAATCCCCGATCCGGGTATTTTTTGCCTTTTTTACCGGAATGGAATGCAACTGCTCCAGGAAAACCGCAATTTCTCTGGCAACAGTATCCTGCGTGGATTTGTCAGATTTCAATAATACGTTACTGTACAGCGGCGATCCTTTTATATATTCACGTTTCGTTACGTTCTGGTCAACTATTTCCACATCCGGCAAAGGCAATGCGATAAAGTTCCGGATGAATCCGAGCACTTCTGCTTCATTGTGCAAATAGACAGCACTCCAGTCGTATTTTGCGAATTTGAAGACTACTTCATTGTTTACAACCGCGATATCGCTATAACTCCCGTCGGTCTTGTTGAATTCAATTTTTGACAGGTCCAGTTGCGGATACCTGCTCTTGATCAATTCCAAATATTTCAATTCACTATAGTGCAAAACAGTCCCTCCTTTCACACATGAATGCAGAACTGTCCCTCTCCAAACTGCAGGACTGTCCCCCACTTTAGCAAAGTGCAGAACTGTCCCCCATTCAGTACAGCAGCTTTATGTTGGTTTCAGGCCAATCCTTGAGCCTCATCACAGTGTTCGAAAGGCTCGAATACCCGTTGCCGATGAAAAAATCGCATTGTGCAGCCAGGTATGTGTCCTTGATGACATCGATGGTGTCCTTGATCAGTTCCACGCCTTTATGCCGTTTATTCGGGTAATCCTGGAGGTACGTAGGTATCCGTTTCTTCAGCGGCCGCTTTTTGCTGTCGGTATACAGCAGCATTCCATTTACGCCGTACAGCTTTTTAAACTGTCTGAGGATTTTATTCGAATCGGTAATCAGGAAAACATGCCTTATATTATACCGTTCGATGAAATGCCATATATATGGCTTGTAAAATTCGTTCAAATCATATATCTGTGCCACTTCATGCACAAGAGCATTCGAATGGCAGTGGACCCCGAGGATGGGCTTCTCATCCCTGAAATCAGGCGTTATATTTATATATCGCTGGATTTCCCGTTTCACTTCCGGTTTCAGTTTTAAGTATTTGTCAAAGAGGCACCGGTAAACCTGGTGCGGTGTTTTGCCAAAAGACCAGTGGCCCCTGTTCGACCACGCCAGTATGGAGCTCATCGGATAGTAAATATCACTGACAACTATGTTTGCATCACTCCTCATCAGGTTCTTCAGGTCCCTGTCCTCCATCTTAAGCCTGTCGCTGTCCTCCGCATAAATGTTCTCCGGATTCCACGAAGGCGGATAGAAAGCATATCCAGGCCGTACTATATCATGGATCGAAAGGGCGGATACCGGTTCGAAGAAAAACTCATATGCATTGGTTGCTATGGACTCGCTGTACAGGCTTTCCATCCCCCAATACACCACCGGAATCCTGTTTGTCAGTTCAGCGGCAAGAAGCTTGCACATGACATGATCCACATCGGCCCAGATGCTCTTACCCAAAGATTTTATTAGCAAATAGCGATTCGTCTGCATACGTGTTCACACCTCCGTATAATTCAGGATATTCCGCTCTGTGGCGTATTTTATCGTTCCTTCTTTTTATAAAATCCTTTTTCTGGCGCTTTTTGGCCAACTTCCGCTCATGTTTCAAATCCCTGTAGAACAGCACGATATTGCTCTCCGGCCAGTCCCTCAGGCGTTTGACCGTGTACGACACGTTCGAATAGCCGTTCCCTATGAAGAAGTCACACATTGAGCCCAGATAGGTATCCTTGATGATCTCTATCCCCTTGCGTCTCCTTTCGGAGTACCCGGTAAGGTGCGGCGCGTTTTTGGTATCGTAGACCTGTCCCCTCTTGCACTCGGTGAAAATCACCATTTTCCCGTACCGCTTCAGGAAATCATCAAGAATATCTTCGCAGTCCGTCAGCAGCAGGATTTTTTTGATACCGTACCGATCGATGAAATCCTTTACCGCCTGGTGATAGCGCTTGTTCAGGTTGGACAGTTTTTCAACTTCCTTCACCTTGTCGCCGCCACGGATGTGGACTCCGAGAAGCGGTCTATGATTTTTCATGTTTTCATCATAAAATTGCTGTATTTCTTCCTGGATATCCGGTTTCAGCCTGATATACTTGTCAAATAAACATCTGTATATCTGGTGTGCCGTCATTCCGTATGCCCAATGGCTTTTTGGGATGTAACTGATGATCGGCCGGACAAAATAATGAACGTCGCTGACCACCACATTAGCGTCGCTGCTCATCATATCACCCAGGTTGCGGTAAGCCCAGGCAACTTTGTCCAAATCCTCCACTGTCAGGTTCTTGCCGTTCCATATCGGAGGATAATAAGTGAAACCGGGTTGATCCAAGTCTTCAATTGTATAGTTGGATACTGGTTCAAAATATAGCTCAAAAGCATTCCCTTCAAAAGATTCTGAGTACAGGCTGTTCGACCCCCAATAAACAACCGGGATCCGGTTGGCAATTTCTGCAGCAAGCAATTGTCCCATTACATGGTCTACATCCGACCAGAAACCACAGCCCCAGCTCTTAATGAGCAGGAAACGGTCAGCTGCCATTTTCTCCACCCCCGATGTACATTTTTTCCCTGATCTTGCGGTAAAGCTTTTTTATAAATTCTAAAAAAATGCGAAGCGTTTTATTTTCCTCCGGAGTGATCACTTTTACATTGACAGGGTATTTGCGCCTCTTCCTTCGGCGGAAAAGAAGCCTTATATTTTCTTCTGGCCAGTCTTTCATTCGGTATACCGCACGTGAAAGCGATGAGAAATCATTTCCGATAAAAAAGTCGCACCGGGCTGCAAGGCATGCATCCTTGATCACCTCGATCCCTCTTCTCCTTTTTATCATGGGATTCTCCATGTTGTATGCAGGTTCATCGTCGGTCAAACGTTTGCAGTCTGTGTAAACAAGCTTATCACCGTACATCTTGCGGTATTCATCAAGTACTTTCTTGCTGTCTGTCATAAGGAATATATTCCGGACCGCATACCTATCCATTAATTTGCGGATCTCGGCGTGATACTGCGTATTGGCGTTCTGAAGTTTCCCTCTCCCCAGGATGAAAAGCTTTCTTTTCTTTTTCTTTGGATCCTTCTTTTCGCCGTACTTCCTGCTGTTCCTGTTCCAATTATGTTCATCGGCTATATCCTTTCTTATATCGATGACCATATTATCTTCCTCTCTGCGTACATGGACAGCCAGCAGAGGATGCGCGTCCCTTAGCCACGACTGGTAGAATCCGTCCACTTCTGCAAGAATGTCCCTCTTGATCCTGATATATTTTTTGAAAAGATATCGGTAAATCTCCATGCCAGGCATGCCGTATGCCGAGTTGTCCTTCCCGACGAAAGGGATGATTTCCAAAATTGAAAAATACACATCACCTATGACCACATTGGCATCACTGCTTATAAATTCTCCTATGCTCCTGTAGGACCATTTATCCTTTTCGTTATCTTCCACCAGCAGATTGTCTGCGTCCCAGGTCGGCGGATAGAACGTGTAACCGGGTTTTACCAGATCAAAAATACTGTAATTGGACACGGGCTCAAAATACAGTTCGAATCCGTTGGTATGAATAAACCCGTTATGAAGGCAGTGGGTCGGCCAGAAAATGACGGGAATCCGGTTGGTAATCTCGGCGATCAGCAACTGGCCAAGGGTATGTTCTAAATCAGACCACAGCCTGTTACACCATGGTTTGATCAACAGGAATCTGTCACCTGCCATTAAGGCTCACCTCGCAATAACTCCTCATAATACTCTCTCAAGTTAATATTATGTATACCATACGCTTTATGTGCACAATTGCAGAAACATAAAGGATTCAGGGTTAATACAGGAATCTGGGTAATAAGATCAGGGATATATTATGATGGTACTGAGTTCAACGGGTAGTTTTTCATTTACAGAAATATCGCTTATAAAAATCACCCGGAAATGTTTACTATTAACCTCAGCTATTAATCTCACCAGTATGCTGATTGAGCGGCAGAGATGCCGCTGCTTGTCTCTTACCGCATGTTCGCTTATTTTCCCTCATGGTTACATTTTTTACCGTCTCATAATTTAACTTTTTCCGAACGGCTAATAATATCTCCGTCCCGATACCAGGCTTTTTCCGCCATGGCTGCTAATCTTTCAGTATCCGAATCACCTGTCCCGTAATCCGTTCACCTCCATGTTCCACTCGATAGTGCGGGACAGTCCTTCTCCGAAAGGCTTGAAAGGAGGCAGCTGAAATTCTGAGCATACCTTTGAGATATCAAGCCTGACCAGTTTCGGAGATACCTTGATGTCTTTCATTGATTCATTGCTCACGATCTTCCCGGATAACATACTTCCGGTCAGCCGGCATATTTCATCCGCAAGGGAACGAATGCTGATGCTGTCCTGTCCGCCCACGTTATATACAAAATCTTTCCCATAGATCAGTATATAAAGCAGCATAAGTACACAGTCGGCTATATAGCAGAATGTCCTGATCTTGCTCCCGTCATCCTGCATCACTATACGTTTCTCATAAAGTGCCTGCCGCATGAAATGGGCAAGGACCCTTTCATCTTTCAACCCAATACCGGGGCCGTAGGTCATGGAAATCCTCGCGATTTTGGCATTGACGCCTTCGAAGTTCCTGTAAGCAAAGCACAGCGTTTCACCCATTCGTTTCGACTCGGAGTATATCGCCCTGACATCGACAGGAGAACATAAACCCGGAAAATCTTCACTGGTTGGTATGTGCTTTTCATCAGGCTCACCGTATACTTCCGAGGAGCTTAAAAACAAGAATGCCGCACCGTCGCTTTTGGCTTTGTCCAGCAGCCTTTCAGTTACTGTAGTATTCAGGTGAATGGTATCTTTATAGTTCCGAATGAATTTTTTCGGCTGCGCATAAGTCGCTCCATGGATTATATAATCAGCCTTGATATTAAAGCAATTACATTCAGGATTATTCAGATCCGTTGCATAAAATATATACCGGTCCCTGAAAATCTCTTCAATGTGGCTGCCTGGCGGGCTTTTGCTGACAGCGGCGATATTGATCCCGGCATCCTTATGAATGTTGGCAAGGTGGAGCATACAGATCAGATATGTGCCGATGAGCCCGTTGGCGCCGGTAATATAAACGGTTTTGCCTTTCAGCGGAGTCAAATCGATTTTTTCGATATATTCAAGACAATCCTGCTCAATAAACCTGTCCATGGCTATCCTCTTTCCTTCTTTATTCAGTCGTTGACCGGTAATTCTGCATCTCTGTATTGGTTCATCCTTTCACCATATCTGCCGCTTCCGTGAAAATATTTTCAGAAGTCGGGTAATAAGCTTTTTCCAGCACATCGCTGGTCGGCGTCGGCGTATCGGGACAGCATACCCGCCTGACAGGCTTTTTCAGCAGGTGGAATGCTTTTTCCGCAGCTACCGCGGCTATTTCAGAAGCGACACTGCCCGTCTTGCAGCCGGTATCGGCGATCAAAAGCCTGCCTGTTTTTTCCACAGACCGTATCAGGATTTCTTCGTCCAGGGGCTTCAATGTCCGAAGGTCCACTACCTCGGCGGATATTCCTGCCTGCTGGAGTTTCTCTGCCGCTTTCAACGCCTCCACAAGCATGTATGACACCGCTACGATAGTGATATCTTCACCCTTCCGGCGGATAACACCTTTTCCGATAGGGATGGAATAGAGGTCCTCAGGAACATGTCCTGTCGTTTTATACAGCCAGCGATGCTCGACAAACAAAACCGGGTTGTTGTCTATAATCGCCGATATCATCAGTCCTTTGGCATCATATGGAGTAGCGGGGGCAACTATTTTCAGCCCCGGGACATTCATCATCATTCCCTGGATGCACTGGGAATGCTGTGCCCCGGATCCCCATCCCCTGGCGCTGATGGTCCTTACCACCATCGGGATCTTTACCTGTCCTCCGAACATATAGCACCATTTGGATGCGTGATTCACAAGCTGATCCAGTGAAAGCACGAGAAAATCCATACGGGCATGGATCAGTATGGGTCTCAGTCCGGCCATAGCCGCTCCGGCCGCTATTCCTGTCAGCGAGTTCTCCGCTATCGGCGTATCGAACACCCTGTGTGCGCCATACTTCTCCTTCAGCCCTTTGGTAGTCCCAAACACGCCCGCCGCATCATCCACTCCTTCGCCCATGATGAATACTCTCGGATCCCTCGCCAACGACAGATCCAGGGCTTCATGCAGCGCATCTTTGTACGTGATGACACGATCGCCCTCAGTTTCGCCTTTAATGAAATAGTCATCGAGTTTTTCCACTTGAACCGTCGTCCACGGCATAATAATCCTCCTTTCGGCAAGTCAGTTTTCATCAGTTGCTCCATCATCGGACTGTAACTATACTTTATGCAGAACTGTCCCCAAACTCAGTCCCCCGACTCAAGTTCCGCAGAACTGTCCCCCAACTCAGGTTCTGCAGAACTGTCCCCAACCTAATCGGCGTAGACGAAATCGAGCAGTTCATCAGGCGAAGGTTTGGGGGAGTTCTGGGCAAACTGGAAGGCTTCTTCGATCAGGTCGAGTATCTCCCGGTCGATACTGTTTATAAGTTCGTCAGTTAAAACTCCCTCATTCCTTAGAAAATCAGAGAAGCGCTTTATCGGGCACCTCGAAATCCAGTAGTCATACTCCTCCTTTGGCCGGTAGCTTTCGCCCACATCGTCCGTCGTTCCTATGTGACCTTTCCACCTGTAGGTCAGGCATTCGAGCAGTGTTGGGCCTCCACCGTTCCGGCATCTGTCGATGGCTTCCTTCGCATATTCTGAAACTTCCAGCACATCGTTTCCGTCGATCCGGAAACCGGGCATCCCGTAACCCTGTGCCCATTTATAAATGTTGTCTCCGGCCTGCCGCGCCATCTGGTGCGAGTTGACGGCATAGAAATTATTTTCGCACACATACACGACAGGCAGCTTTTTTACTGAAGCAAAATTCAGGCTTTCATGGAATGTCCCTTCGTCTGCGGCGCCGTCGCCGAAAAACACGACCGTTACCCTGTCGTTATCCAGGATCTTCGATGCCAGGGCTGTACCGGTCCCCAGCGGGATGTTCCCTCCTACGATTGCTGAAGAGCCGGGTATGCCTGCCTCGGTATCGGCAAGGTGCATGGACCCGCCCCTGCCGCGCGCACATCCGGTTTTTCTCAGGTAAAGTTCGGCAAACATTTTTTTAATATCTCCGCCCTTTGCAATATACATCGCATGGCTTCGATGGGTGCCAAATGCGTAATCGTCTTTCCGCAGGTTCATGCAAACGCCGACTGCCGCTGCTTCCTGCCCGATGGACAGATGTATCGGCGTTTTTATCTCATCATGCTTATATTCATCGTTGATCCTTTGTTCGATCAAACGTATGAGACGCATAGTCCTGTAGGCTTCGAGCCATTTGCTTTTTTCCATGATCCACCGCCTCTCCTCATCGCATCTTTCAGTTAGTACAAAAGCCTGATCCTGCCATCCTCCCAGTCTTTTAGCTCACTGATGGCTGCCGAAACATTGGAATATCCGTTGCCGATAAAATAATCACACCTGGCAGCAAGCCACGTATCCCTGATGATTTCCAACCCCTTCAGTTTGTTGTCCGGACATTCGAGGAAATGTATCCCCAACCCATCCGTGTGGGTCCTTCTGCAGTCTGTATGGACCAAAAGATCCCCATACCTTTGTTTATACTCTTCCAGGATTTCAATGCAGTCGGTCATCAGGAACAGCTTCATACCCGGATTCGCATTAAGCACTCTATCAATTTCATCCGCATATCTGCCGTTCAAGTCGTGCAGATTCCGAACTTCAACGATTTTATCGCTGCCTCGTATATGCACTGCCAGGAAAGCGGCATCTCTCATATATGAGTTATAAAAGTCATCGACAAAGTCCCGGACATCTTTTTGAAGCCGTATATATTTCCGGATCAGATGAGCGAACAAATCCCTGCGGTTCATGCCGCAGAGCGGATGCCATTCCGGTATATAAGGAATGACATTTTCAACATCTATATAGGTATCGCAGACGATGACATCAGCACCGCATTCTGCCAAGTGATCCGGCAACCTGTTTTCATACCCGTTGCTTTGACTGTTGTACAGTATATTTTTCATACTATCGCAGTTATCATTCCATGGACCGTGCAACAAGACATTTGAGACGTCCAAAATGCTGTCCTCTGAATTATACGCCGGAGTACTAATCTTTTGCGGACTGAAACATCCCAAGGTTCTGTTATCAGGATGTGAAAAAGCAATACGCAAATCATTCCGGCTATAATACCCGGGACACAAGGACAGTATATTCGACGCATTCCAGTATTCAGGACAAAACGTATACCCTTCTTTCACCAAATCATGTACGTCGAAAACGGACACGGGCAGAAAAAACTGATCAAACGCATTGGAACCGTCAGGTGAAGCATAAAGGCTGCCTTTACCCCAGTAAACCACAGGGGCTCTTTGAAGGATCTCCGCAATAAGTGACTGGGTCAGCACATGATGCAGTTCGTTCCACATACCGGCTCTTATCTCTCTTATCAGTATGAACCCCGTATTTGCCACCAGTATCCCTCCAAAAGCCTGTCTTGCACGGTAAAAGGCATTTTTCTCACAGGAGGTCATCATGCCCCTGTTCTTTCAGCTTTTCCACCAGCAGCTTTACTTTCTGCGACTTGTTCCTGGGGCAGACCAGTACTTCGTCCTTTGTTCCTACCACGATCATGTTGTCTATATCTATCGTGCAAATTGCAGCATCTTTACCGTAAATAACCGAATTTGTAGTATTTATCCCTATATGTCGCCCTTTCACCAGATTCCCGTCGGAGTCAGGCTCAAGAGTCATAGCCAGGGCATCGATACTTCCGATATCGTCCCAGTCGAAGGAAGCTCTTACAGCATACAGTGAAGCAGCACATCTCTCAAGCACTGCGTTGTCAAACGAAATGCTATGCAGTTCACCGTATGCATTCCGGATCAGTTCGCCTTCGTCATATTCTCCGCTTTCCAAAGCATTCGAAAGCTTATGGTAATGCTCGGGGATGTTCTCCTTTATTTTCTGAATTATGGAATCCATAGAACCGACCACAATACCGCAGTTCCAAAGATAATCGTCCGAAGCTGCAAGCTTTTGGGCCGTTTCCAGTGCCGGTTTCTCAATGAATTCAAGGACCCGCAATATATCAATGTTTTCGTATGATATAGCCGAATCAGCAAATGAAGCAGATTCTTCTCCTGGTAATGTACTTTTTTCTGCATCAGATTTTGATCCTGGTGTTGAACCTTCGGCTGTTGCAGATTGCTCGTCTGGCGATGAATTTATATTTGCTGCAGTATCTTCTCCTGCTGATTTCTTCCTTTTTACAGGTTCTACATGGATGTAACCATACCCGGTTGCCGGATAGGCAGGTTTGACACCGATTATGACCAGGCTGTCGACATTTTCAGCAGTGTCGAACGCCATTCGGAGAGCCCGCGCATAACCTGACGTGTCTTTTACATAGCCATCCGCCGGCACAAAGCACAGTATGCCCGCACCCAGTTTTTTCTTCAGCAGCAGCGTCGTATAAGCAATACATGCCGCAGTATTTTTCCTGTCCGGCTCCAGGATGATATTTTCATCGGGGATGAGTCTGCCGGCCGTCTCTTTTGTTATATCGGCCAAACTGCGGTTAGTCACGACAAAGCAATTCTCGGGCTGAACGACCCTGCATAAGCGCTTGATCGTCTGAACCAGCATAGAACTGTCCCCTTCCATGGGGATGAACTGTTTCGGACTGGCTTCCTTTGAAAGAGGCCAGAGCCTCGTTCCCGAACCACCTGCCATAAGTACGGCATATCTCTGCATATTCCTGCACTCCCTGGTCAATACATTTTTAAAAATAAGCTTATGTAGTGACAAATGCATGGCCTCAATTATGTACCTTCCAGTGGATCATGTGCATTCCCGGACAGCCTATCCCCCTTTCGAAAAAGGTTGCATGCCGCAGACCGCAAGCCTTCGCAGACAGACTCAAAGCTTTCTGTGAAGCAGGCAGCGCGACTTTTGAAACAATCAACGTATATACCAGGAAATTGTATAATACATAATGCATAGTTCATATTATGTAAATTTGAATATTAGGGTTCCGTTAAGAGACGTATCATATGATACACACCGTTAACTCATTCATAATTCTGTCTGATCGTTCAGGTTAATCTGACATGAGAATAGAGTTGCCTGAAGCAAAATGGCACAGCCTTTCGACTGTGCCGTCCAATTTCTAAAGATTTTCAGTAATACTTCCTTACAAGGGTCTGCCTGCTCTGTCCAAAACCCTTCATGCGCTGATCCAAGTTTGATAAACAGAGTTGTTTGCTTGCAGCATCTTCACGAAATGAAGCATTTCTGCCTGGTACAAGTTTTTGATTTTAACTGGCACCCCTCTATGAACGCAATTTGACCTGCTTGTAAATTGACCGTCCCGGCGAAATTTTGCTTATTCAAGCAGCATACCGGAGTGTTTTCTGACCTCGAACATGACGCGTTCTTCATCGATGGTCTTCAACTCCCTTTTTTCCATCAATATATTCCCATCCACTATCACAGTATCGACATCTGAAGCCTGTGCCGAATAGACTACTGCTGAAAACGGGTCGTTTACAGGACACAGATGCGGCTTGTCCATATCGAGCAATATTATGTCTGCTTTCATCCCCGGCTTCAGGATACCAGTCTCATCACCGAAGCCGACGGCTCTGGACCCGTTCACGGTCGCCATCATGAATGCCTGGCGGGCAGTTACGAGTTCAGGATCCTGGGCTACTCCCTTGTGGATCAGGGCAGCAAGATGCATTTCTTCGAACATGTTTAGGTTATTGTTGCTTGCCGTGCCGTCGGTACCCAAAGCGACATTGACCCCGGCATCGAGCATCTTGTGGACCGGCGATATCCCGCTTCCGAGCTTAAGGTTGCTTGTTGGGTTGTGTGCCGCATTGACGCCGTATTGCTTCAGGATCCTTATATCTTCCTCGTCAATATGGACCAGATGGGCTCCGATTACAGGTACATCGAATATCCCTGTTTCAGCGCATATCTCGACAGGCGATTTTTCATGCTTCTCAAAACTTTCCTTCCTCTCCCTGGCAGTCTCCAGCAGGTGAATATGAATACCTGTTCCCAATTCCTTTGCGAGTTCAGATGCTCTAATAAGTGAAGGCCAGTCAAAGAGATATGTGGAATGCACTTCCAGATAAACCCTGATCCTGCCGTTATACTTTCCGTTCCAGTTTTTGAAATAAGTCCTGACATCATCAAATACATCGTCGGCCTTCAACCCGCCTTCTGAGTGAAATTCCAGCGGGCTCTTCGACAGATTTACCCTCATTCCGGTATCAACGATACCCCTGGCCGCAGCATCCATATGCAGGTACATATCAGCAAGAGCAGTAGTACCGGATTTGATCATTTCTGCAGCTGCGAGGCGTGTTCCCCAGTATACGTCATCATCTGTCAGCCTGTCTTCAATCGGAAAAATTTTCTCGAAAAGCCATTTGTGAAGAGGCAGATCATCCGCCGCATTGCGCATAAGCGTCATTGCACAGTGCGTATGGGCGTTTACCATTCCGGGCATTGCCAGCATGTTTTTACCGTTGATCTTCCTGTCAGGTATGAAATCCGGTACACGTTGTCCTGCCGGCACAATGAACTCTATCCTGTCGTCTGCTATTCCGATATCTGCATTCCTGATGTATTCTGCCGCCGGATCGGCGGTCAGGACGTCAATACCTTCAATAAGAATCCTCATATTACTCTCCCATTCCTTATCAAGAAGCTTCCTTTACTTTATTCGGAAACTTTCTTGCTATTTTTGATCGTTATTTTCCTCAGGTTTCTTATTACTTCTGTGAAGTAGTCGCATTACTTTTATCCAGGGCTTCTTCCATTATCTTAACTCCTGAACTGGTGCCTATACGGTCGGCTCCGGCTTCGATCATTTCAAGTGCCGCTTCATAGCTTCTGATACCGCCGGAAGCCTTAACTCCGACGTTTTTCCCCACAGTCTCCTTCATGAGCCTGACATCTTCTGCCGTGGCCCCGGCAGTGCCAAACCCGGTCGACGTTTTCACAAATCCTGCTCCGGCAGCGGCAGCTGCCTTGCAAGCCAATACCTTTTCGGTATCAGTCAAAAAGCAGGTCTCGATAATGACTTTTACCAAAGCATCCCCGGATGATGCCACGACTTCCCCGATTTCTTTTTCAACGTAATCGAAATCGCCATCCTTAACTGCTCCGATATTGATGACCATATCTATCTCATCAGCGCCGTCCCTCACAGCTGTTTTGGCTGCGAACGCCTTTGTTTCGATACTGTCGGCTCCCAGTGGGAATCCGATCACGGTACATACCTTGACACCTGAACCCTGCAGTTCTTTTCTGACCTGCGGCACATGGCACGGATTCACGCAGACAGACGCAAAACCATATTTTATGGCCTGTCTGCAATATTCGGCCACCTGCTCTTTTGTCGCGTCTGCCTTAAGTATCGTATGATCTATCATTGAAGCAATTGCTTTGACATCCTGTGTTTTCATCTGTTCTCACCGTTCTTGCAAGTATTCGGATATGAGTCTTTCGTGATGTGCTTATAAGCAATCTTCACTCAGTTCAGCATCATGTGATATCTGCCCGTCTATTTGCAATTGTCCTGATACACGCTGCTGACAGATGCGTCAATGACTTCTTCAAAGTTCTGGGCATCTGTCAGCTTCCAGTTCTGCGCATTAAGACCGTACTTTTTTCGTTTGCCAATGTGTATTCGTGTACCGCTCAGACATAGATATTTATACTGCAATCATATACTGAACCGCATTTTATACATGTGACACCGTACACTCACGTACCGCTCTGCCATGACGACAGGTAAGCTATCTGCTCCTCTGTCAGTTCATCAATGGTGATCCCCATTGATTCCAGCTTGAGGCGAGCGATCTCCTGGTCCAGTTCAGTCGGAAGAACGTATACCTTCTTTTCCATCTTATGCGCATTCCTGACCAGGTACTCCGCACCCAAAGCCTGGTTTGCAAAACTCATATCCATCACGACAGCAGGATGGCCCTCCGCGGCTGCCAGGTTCAGGAGCCTTCCCTCCGCCAGCAGGTATACCCTGCGTCCGTCCTTAAGGGTATATTCCTCTACGAAATCACGCACCGTCCTTTTTGATACGGAAAGCCTCTCAAGCGCGTCAATATTTATCTCGTCATTGAAATGACCGGAGTTGGCGATAATCACTCCGTCCTTTGCAAGCCTGATGTGTTTTTCGTCTACCACGTTCAAATCGCCTGTGACCGTGATGATAATGTCGGCAAAACTCATGGCATCTTCAAGCTTCATGACCCTGAAGCCGTCCATGACTGCTTCAATTGCCTTGACATAATCGACCTCTGTCACGGTAACATTCGCACCCATTCCTTTTGCCCTCATGGCAAGGCCTCTGCCGCACCAGCCATAACCGCAGACCACGAAATTCTTTCCGGACAGCAAAATGTTCGTAGCCCTGAGAAGTCCGTCGATCGTGCTCTGGCCTGTACCATATCTGTTGTCGAACAGGTGCTTTGTATCGGATTCGTTCACAGCAATGATCGGTATCCGCAGAGCCCCTTCCTTCTCCATGCTCCTGAGCCTGATGACGCCTGTCGTGGTTTCCTCGGTCCCGCCTATCACGTTCTTTAAATAGCTGTCGCCGTATTCTTTATGAAGAAGGCCGACAAGATCGCATCCGTCGTCCTGCGTTATATCCGGCCCATGTTCAATGGCGGCCTTCAGATGCTTGTAATACGTTTCGGTGTCTTCGCCCTTCATGGCAAACACTGATATGCCGTAATCAACGACCAGCGAAGCCGCCACATCGTCCTGGGTCGACAGAGGGTTCGATGCGCACAGGACTATGTCTGCTCCTCCCGCTTTAAGCGTACGCATCAGGTTCGCCGTTTCCGTAGTAACATGCAGGCAGCAGCTCATCTTTTTGCCTGCAAGGGGCTTTTCCTTTTCGAACCGTTCCCTGATCATTCTCAGTACCGGCATCTGGTTGTCCGCCCATTCGATCCTCAATTTGCCCTTTGGCGCCAATGATTTGTCCTTAATGTCGCACTTGACCATTTAAAATACCTCCTGTTAAATATACAAGCCTGTTGTATGTTATATTAATTCTTTAACTCCTTGTCGATTCTGTCAGTTTTTTGAGAACTGTCCCTTTCAGGCAATTCCCTTATTCTGAAGACTCATCCAATTTTCATGGACTGTCGGCTTCCCGGGCAGTATCTTTTTATGAAATGTTCGGCTCCAATGCCGGTGACCGGCGCTTTTCCTTAGCCTTCTCTTTATTGAGAACTGTCCCCTATAAAGCCTTCGTCCCTCAGGCCAATTTTTGAGAACTGTCCCCAGTTCCTGAGAACCGTCCCCTCATCAGCCGGTTTTCGGAGAACTGTCCCTTATTCAAAGTTCTCCCTGTACCTCGCGTAGAACTCGTCCATCGTATACCTGTGTTCTGTCGCGCCCTTGTGCTCGACAGCGTATACCGCTGAAACGCTGGCGTACTTGCCCATTTTTTCAAGGCTTGCCCCTTCGAAATACCCTTTCAGCAAGCCGGCCCTGTAAGCATCGCCTGCGCCAGTCGGATCGACAACTCTGACCGGTTTGGCTGCAGGGACCGTCACTCTTCCATCTTTCGTCCACAGCTCGGACCCTTTTTCTCCAAGAGTGATCACGGCCAACTCGGCCCCGGCAAGTATATCGCCCATGGTAAGGCCCGTCTTTTTCCGCATCATAGCATACTCATACTCATTGAAAATGACTATCCTTGCTCCAAGTATGCCTTTGGCCAGATCATCCGGCTCCAGCCGCGGGATCTGCATTCCCGCATCATACAGATATGGTATCCCGATCTTCTGCAATTCATCACACCATCTGCTCATCGCGGCGGGCTCGGTCGGCGCTATTATCACCATTGAAACATCGTCCATCGGTATTTCCAGCATGCTGATTTTTTCATCATACGCCATTGCGCCCGGATAGAACCCTGTGATCTGGTTTCCGGAAAGGTCGGTGTTGATGAAACAGGAAGCGGTAAAGTCATCTTCCCTGATCCTCACGAGTCCCGTCCCAACGCCTATCTCCTCAAGCCACTGCCTGTAGCTGTCAAAGTCGGCCCCGGCAGTCCCGAGTATCTCTGCTTCCAGGCCGGTAAGCGCCAGGTTGTACGCAATATTTGGAGCTGACCCGCCGCGTACCTTTTTCAAACTTCTAACAAGGAAACTGATATTCAGCTTTTCTATCCTGTCAGATATTATCAGTTCACTGAAATACCCGGGAAACTCCATGATGTGATCATATGCGATCGAACCGGCAACGATGATTTTACCCATACTCATCTCCTTTGAATCGAATTATAGGCATATTTGTACGGTTCTATATGCACTTGCATAGTTCCGTTCATCTGTTGCATGTTTCCGTAATTCAACCGCTGCCTGGAACATCATGGCGCCTGGTACGGCACCAGGACGTTCTCACCGTCTTACCGCGACCATAATGAAAACGCCTACTTCTTTATTTCCGGGCTTTCTTCCGGATTCCTTCCGGTCAAGTATATCAAACTGCTCTATCTTAAATCCGCTTTTTTCGAACCATTCGCCGACCTCTTTCCGCGAAAACCCGGGCCATACATCGTACATCGCTTCCATCAGTTCCTTGTTGCCATGTTCCGTCAGGTCAGCAAGGAATACCTTCCCGCCGGGTTTTAAAATCCTGCTCATTTCCCTGACAGCGGTTATGGGTTCTTCGATATGGTGCAGGAACATGTTTGCACATACGATATCGACACTGCCGTCATCAAGCGGAACATCGCATCCATCGCCCACAATGGTCTGGATATTCTTTATGCCCTCCCTGGCCGCCTTCTTTCTCAATTCGCTTATCATCGCCCCGGAAATGTCTACAGCTATGACCGTATCCACTTTTAGCGCAACAGCCCTCGCAAGGTAGCCGTCGCCTGCTCCGAGATCGACCAGTACCATGTCTTCACTGAGAAGGTCGGAGCTGAGCAGTTTATCGATCACATCTGCATCGTAATAGCCGCTCCGGAGTTTGCTCCATTCAGGCGCGACCCTGTCAAAAAACTCCTTCGTATCGCTTTCGCTGGAAGAATACTGCTGTGAATCTCCCGATGACAGCCACTGGATCAGCGCTTGTCTGCTGAACCGCCACTCTCTGCCGATTTTCCTGGCAGGGACCTTCTCCTCTTTCAGGAGTTTTATGAATGTTTTGATACTGACATTGAACAATTCCGCAGCTTCTTCCATGTTAAGTATTTCTTTATCCACGCTATCAGTCTCCCTGTATATAATCTGTGACAAGGCGCCCTCCGGTCATGCAAATCGGCGTCACAGATAAGATGCTCCGGCAATCATAAAAATACTGTCCCGTTCTGCATTTTCTTGAAGATGTTTAACTTCCATGTGAGACTACTTCCTATTATATCCTTTAATATGATGTTTATCAACAATCAATTACAACTATATTACCAACAGATTCACGATTGCTACACTTATATTCATTTAGTTTTGGATAAAGCATGACAAAAGTTCACCGGCGGAACCGCTGAGAAGAGCATGGCGCCATTGTTGGCGTGTATACTGATACCACGTCAGACTGTAAAAAAGATAATGCACCAAAAGCTATAATATATTTGAACGACAATACCGGTTCTTAAAAACAGTATTATTGTCTGCGTTTACTGACCCATCCGGTCTCCTGATACAATTGACAGAAAACTGCAAAACTTCGTTTCAATATTGATTCGCTAAACTCCGATCCAATAGATATCGGTCTTTTAGACTTTTATCCGTAAAACCCGGATCATATTGATCCCGGCCAAAACCTTGGATCCAGAAAATACGTTCCAGTCAACTCCGGTCTGCTAAAACTCCCATTTTGCTACGATTTCTGAAACCAGCCGAGTGAATATGTCTTCCACTTTCTTTGCCGTATCCATAACTTCCTTGTGGTCAAGTTTCTGCTCAAGCACGCCTGCAGCCATGTTTGTAATGCAGGATATCCCCAGCACCCTCATGCCGCAGTGCCGCGCGGTGATCACTTCAGGCACTGTCGACATGCCCACCGCGTCAGCGCCAAGAGCGTGCAGTGCGCGTATCTCAGCCGGAGTTTCAAACATAGGTCCCTGCGCGAATGCATATACTCCTTTTTTCAGATTGATCCCGATACTTTTGCCGATCTTCTCAGCATACTCGACCAGATTTTTATCGTATGCATCGCACATATCAGGGAACCTTGGTCCAAATTCATCCAGGTTCCTGCCGCGCAGCGGCGACGGCGCAAAAAAGCTGATATGGTCGGTGATCAGCATCAAATCTCCCGGATTGAACGATGTATTAATTCCTCCGGCAGCATTGGTCACGATCAGGCTGGATATGCCCATCAGCCTGAATACCCTTATATGGAAAACCACCTGTGATACATCATAGCCTTCATAATAATGGAACCTGCCCTTCATCGCAAGCACACGCCTGCCCCCCACAATCCCGCAGACAAGCTTGCCGGCATGACCTGTGACAGTTGTTTCAGGGAAACCCGGTATATCACGGTAATCGAACTCAACAGGCTGTTCCAGCGAGTCTGCCAGCGAACCAAGACCTGATCCAAGTATTATGGCTATCTGCGGGGTCCCGACTATCCGGCTGCTTATATAATCTGCAGCATTTCTGCACTTCTCCATATAATCTGCCGCGTTTTTGTTCATTTCGATACCATTATGCATGCGTTTCATCCTTTCGTTCCAGACCTGAAGACTCAGAATACTTCCGTCTCCCATCCTCCAAGTTCGACTTGTATCTGGGAAACAACATTGTCTGACACCACTACGGTGAGCAGCTCATATCCGTCGATGCAGTATCCATATACGCAATCGTCCTTATTGTTAGGTTCCCCGTACAGTTCGATGATCCGTTCCTCACTGTCTCCCGGCTTAAGGCCTCTGGGAGTCTCATAAGCCGGACTGACGACATTGATGATATGTACGATGTCATTGACGACATAGACCTGTGTATCATCTTTAAAATACAGCATCTCCGCCTTCATGCCGTGATATTCTTCCTCTGTCTTCTCCACAGGTTCCTGTCCCATCACGTATATAAGTTTTTCATATGTCATCCCGGCTTCCAGGTCTCCCACTTTCAGGTCCTCAGCCGTTATCAGGCTGATTTCATCGGTCATTTTTCCGAAACTTTCCCTGGTCGTTCTCGCACTCCTTGCGATATAAAGGATCGTTTCTTCGTTTTCCGCCAGCCATCCGGGGTCTTCGGCCGCATCTACATGCAGTATCAGATAGCTGTCACCGTCCACACGGACGAAATAAAGTTCATTTTTGGAAACGGTGATCTTCTTTCCGATCCAGTCGTCCCTGTAAACAAAGTCCTCTATCTGTCCGTTTTTCCCTGCCAGTTTCCTGTAAAACTCATCTTCAGGCCCATCTATAAGTTGTCCGTAGATCCGTATATTGACCTTGTTATTGCCCGACAGAATATAATACTCCGAACCGTCTTCGCTTCTGTCGACAGCATTCCATTCAACCGGGATGTCAAACCAGAAAGCAAATTTTTCATTGCTGCCGGTCTTATAGTTTTCATCGAATGTCGGATAGAAGAGTATGTCTCCTTCGAGATTCGTTGACGCACTTATATTCGGCGCATTGGCCGCTTCCTCTGCATCAGCGGTATGCTCATCGCCGGTTCTTCCGCCGGCATCCGAATTGCAGCCTGTCAGAAGAAACAACGACGTTATCAGGGCTGAAAGGATGAAACAACAGTACCTTTTCATTTGTGGAGACCTCGCTTATGCTAAACTGATATAAACTGGCAGTTTATTCATTCTTATTCTATCACAATTGAATTGCATATGACAGACCGGCATCCGGCAGATAACTGACAGATTGCCGGGATCTGAAGAAATGCCATGGATTAGGTATTGATCATCAATATTTTCCGTTGCTCATCACACACGATCGACCTTTTTTTGCCTTCGACCACCGTATTCAATATTACCTTGCCTTCCCAGAGATCAATCAAATGCTTCAAAGTCTCGTTGGCATACTGGAGGTCCAGTTCCCTTCCGTCATATAAATGCTCCAGCAAAAGCGTGTTCTCCTTTTGGTTCCAGTCGATTACCCTGACGACGGGCAAACTTCCGAATCCTAACGAAGAAGCTATCGTATCCCTTATTTTCGTCCAGCCTTTGTCATCGGCAACTTCCGAAACAACATATTCGCTGCCGTGTTTTTCAAACTCGAACAGCTTCATCTCCACGCACAGTTCCTTCGTAAGATATCTCCTGATAAAGGTATCGTCCCTCTCTGTCGTCCTGATCTCGAATATCTTGCCTGTTTTACGGTCATTTTTTTCATAAAGGTCCATAAAAATTTTAAAGCCCAGGAAATATGGATTTATCCTGCCTTCGTACGGCCGGATTATCTGGTTGTGCCTCCTGAGGAATTCGAAATGGAGTTTCTGGGGAAGTTCCAGCCTGTTGAGGATCATGTAGTGCCAGAAGCTTGCCCACCCTTCATTCATGATCTTTGTCTCGATCTGCGGAATGAAATACCTCGTTTCCTCTCTGACGATATCTATAATATCCTTCTGCCAGGGTTCCAACCTTCCATACTTGCCTATAAAATACAGCAGGTCTTCCTCAGGTTCCAGCGGAAGCCGCCTCAGGTCCGGTTCATCGGTATATGTCGGTTTCGGTTCGAGCAGAGGGAAATCGCCGGCAGTCTTTTTATTCCTGTTTTTCAGCCTTTCCCTGAGTTCATCGTCCGTAAGTTTCTTTACGCCTATGGTCCTTTCACACTGATACCGGAGCGCATGGGCTGCGTCCAGCACTTTTTCAACTTTCAGATAGCCGATGCTCGGATCCCTTATATATTCCCTTACCCTCTCCGCGTGATTCTTGAACATCCCGACCGTGTGCTCGGCCCTGGTCCCTGCTTTGAACAGCCTGTTGTTTTTGAAAAAATCATTGTGGGCATAAACGTGGGCCATGGTCAGGATCTGCAAAAGAAGCGAGTTGTCCTTCATCAGATAAGCTATGCAGGGATTCGAGTTTATCACTATTTCATAAGGCAATCCCGACAAGTTGTACCTGTTCAGGGTCCTTATGCGTTCATAAGCTTTGCCATAGCTCCAGTGAGGGTAATGGGACGGCATGCCCGAATATGCTTCGTAAGACGTCATCTCTTCATAGCTGACAAGCTCGAACTCCTGCTCATAGCAGTCCAGCCCTGCTTCTGCTGCTATCTCTTCTATTCTTTTGCTCCACATTTCCAGTTCGCTTATGCTGTAATCCGCCATATCCCGCTCCCTGTCATATTGGTTGGAAACGCATGATGTTGCTTGTTCAGGTTGATTCGATCCGGCAGTTCCCGTTCCGTTCTTTTGACCGGCCTGCTTTGATCCGGACGTCCGGTTCACTTTATCTGATGCGTTAGCAGCTTCTTGGGAATACTCCGGCGTTTACTGCTTGTCGCCGTCTTTGGCCAGTAGCTTTTTCAACGCCGTTATTATGTCTTCTTTCCTTGACATTGTTACGATTATGAAGTTGTCTGCCTGGATGTTGTTGATAAATTCCGTCCTCACAGTGCTGCCGGAGAAGTAATAGCCGGGCACTATCTCCCCGTATCCGAAAAGATTGCACTTCTCGCATAGCTTTTTGGCATACTCTACAGCCCGCTCATTGTCTTCTATCCAGTTGTCACCGTCGCTGCAGTGGAAGACGTAAATGTTCCAGTTGGCAGGATTGTAGTGCTGTTCGATCATTTCAAGGGCTTTTTCATAACCGCTGCTTATATAGGTGCCGCCCGACTCGCCTCTGTGGAAAAACTCAAGTTCGTTTACCACCTTCGCAGTGGTGGTGTGCGCAATGAAAACCACTTCAACATTCGAATACTTATGCCTTAGAAACTGGTACAGCAGGAAGTAAAAACTGCGGGCCATGTACTTTTTGGTCTGGTCCATGGACCCGGAGACATCCATGATGCAGATCACGACTGCATTGAAGTCTTTTTTCCTTATCTCACGAAGCCTCCTGTACCGGAGGTCTTCCTCGGCAAACGTAAACCTGCCGATTACGTTACATGCAGCAGCATCCGGCATCCCTGCTTCTTCACATGTGTTGGTGTCCCCGCAAATAACGTCTCCATCTTCACCCCGCTCTTTTTTCAATTCCGCGAGGGTCCTTTTGTATGACTGCTTCCGCTTGATCTTCTCTACGACCGATCGCCTGACCGCCAGCCTCGGAGGGATGCCTTTCCTTTGATATCCCAACTTCCTGTAACCTTTGACTGTCTCGAACTGGGAGAGTTTCTTCCTGTCCAGATCCGGCAGGTTCAGGTCATCGAACAGATAACCCACAAGCTCTTCAATAGTGATCTCTGTTTCGTATATATCCTCGCCTTCGATATTGCCGGCGCCTCCGTAACCGTAGATGTTCCCGTCGGAATCATCACCGACCACGTCGCCGCGTCTTTCATCTCCATCGCCTGTTGCAGCGCCCTTCCTGTTGCTACCGAAAATAAAACTGTACTCCTTTATACCTTTCACAGGCACTTTTATTTTTTTGTTGCCGCTCTGGCCGATAATGCTTTCTTCCGATATTATATTGCCAAGATTCCTTTTGATCGATTCCTCCACCAACTCTTTATGCCTGCGCCTGTCTTCGGCAGACCTCTCTCTCCCGCAGGGGTCATATTCTCTGAAAATCGCCATATTTTCGTCCTCTTATGATCAGATGGTTTGGAGCCTTCACGGTTTCAGTCTTTCCAGAGGTTATTTGCACTGTACTTGAGCACGACGTTGCAGCAGTGGTCGCAATACCCGTTGCGTTTCATTTCCGCAACCATCGTGTTGTACTTCCTGTTCTGTTCCTCGTCTCTCACTTTTGCCTTCGTAATGATCCTGCTGAGTTCCTTCACAGATGCCGTGAGCTTTTTCTCGATGGCCTCCTTAAGAGGTTCGTAACTGCAGTAGTCCAGCTTTCCGCCATTTCTCATCACAAAAAACATGTATGCGGTAACATCCGCCCTGAAGCCCTTTGCAGACGCTTCCGTTATCCCTATCTGCTCCTCGATGGACCTCATGAACTTTTCATCGGGTTCAAGCTCTTCGCCCGTATTTGGATCCTTTATCCTGGTTCTGTTCACATACGCTTCCGCATGGTCGAGGTAATTGTTGAAAAGGCTTTCCGCCTGTTCTCTGTAACCGTAAATGAAAGCCTTGGTTATCTCTTTTTCAAGGATTTTGTTGTACTCCTTCTTCACTGAATCCTGTATGAACCTTATATATTTATTTTTCTCCTCTTCACTGATCGACAGTTCCTTTACCGACCTGATCAGCATTTCCATGACTGAAATGGGGTTTATGCAGTCGTATTCGGATTCCGACAATGCCATGTCCAGCGCCTTCATTATGAATCTCGTGGAAATGCCGGTCATTCCTTCACGAGGCGCCTCTTCCCTGAGTTCCGCTATGTCGATTTTGCGGGTCATGCCCTTTTCAACGATCTCTTCGCCGTTATATATCTTGAGCTTCGTCATAAGATCCACTTTCGACGACGGAGCAAGACGTGTCAGTATGGCAAACATCGAGGCTACCTCGATTGTATGGGGCGCTATGTGGGCCCTGAACCTGCTTTTTCTCAGGATCTTCTCATATATTTTGATCTCTTCGTTCAACTCGAGGCAGTACGGGATTTCTATCTTCACTATCCTGTCAAGGATCGCTTCATTGGTATGATCTGATTTGAACTTGTTCCATTCAGCCTCGTTCGAGTGGGCAAGGATGACGCCGTCGAAATAGATCATTGGGCCTTTCCCGGGCGAGGGTATATATTTTTCCTGGGTTGCCGTTATCATCGCATGCAGATACTCTGTCTCGTTTTTGAACACCTCTATAAACTCGACAACTCCTCTGTTGCCGACGTTGAACGCTCCGTTCAGGGACAGTACCCTTGGATCGTCCTCCGGATACAGGTCGATTTTCGAAATGTCGACACTTCCGATCAGCACGCTCGTATCCTGGTTGTTCGGATCAACGGGCGGCACTACGCCGATCCCTCTCCTTGCACTGACCGAAAATCCTGTCTTGATTACTGGGAATTCCTCGTATCTCCCGCCGTATTCATTTTTGAGCCTGTATCGGCAAACAGGGCACAGATCGCCTTCTATCTTCACATTGAGGATCTCTTCGAATCTGCTCCTTAGTTTATAAGGCACAAGGTGAAGGGGTTCTTCCTGCATCGGGCATCCTTTCAGCGCATATATCTCCTGGCTCGCTTCAAGGGCCCGTTTTATCTCTTCCATGATAGAGGATTTCCCGGACCCGACCGGTCCGACGAGATATAAAACCTGCCTCGATTCCTCGCCGGCCATGGCCGCTGAATGGAAATACCTCACTATCTTCATTATGGTTTTGTCGATGCCGTAGAAGTTCTCAAAAAACTTGTATTTCTTTATTATATCGTTGCCGTAGATCCTTCTCAGCCTCGGGTCTTCATCTGTCTTAACCACTTCGAAGCCTGCTTTTGAAATCAGGTTGTAGATCCTTTGGTGTGCAAGCATAGCAACTTCCGGATTCTCCCTGACTATCTCCACATAATCAAGGAACGTCCCCTCAAAACGGTCCATGATCCTCTCCTGTCGGTCCTTCTCTATTATTTCGGAAATGTCGCCGTTGAACATCTCGCCTGCCTCCTTCTCCTGCAAAACCCCTGAACCGGTACCCACGGATCCAACCCTGGTCTGCCTCCGTCAGCAGCCATATTTAAATTATATTAGCGCTCGGCAGCTAAAATACCACGGACTGCCATGGGGACAGTTCTTCAGAAGCCTGCTTGGGGACAGTCCTGCAGAAGTTAAGCATGGGGACAGTTCTGCAAATCAAATTAATTTGGGGACAGTTCTTCAGAAGTGCTCATCATATGAAAGTCAGGCTTTTACTGATAAGCAAGGTCCAAATGAATACAAGGATTTAATTCAGGTTCGTTAATAAGGTATACCTTATACACAAACCTGATATATTCAGCAAAGATCTATGAAGCCGAGTTATTCCCGGACATAAGTAGTATTCGCATAAACTTGAGAACTGTCCCCAACGACCCGACGACAAAACTTGAGAACTGTCCCCAGCCGGCTCTTCCACTGAAAAGTGCAGAACTGTCCCTGCCGCCAACTAATGAAGAACTGTCCCCAACTCCGCCGGCGCATCAAAAAAGCTGCCGTCGGCAGAAATGACGGCAGCTTGCGGATTTACAGCGGTATAATGCTATTTTACTTTCGGCAGCCGGGCTATGCTCTTTTCGACATTTTCCCTTGAATATTCTACGTCTTTCATATTGCCGCTGAAGTATAAGTCGTATGATGACATATCGAAATATCCATGGCCGCTCAGGTTGAACAGTATCACCTTTTCCTCGCCGGCTTCCTTTGCTTTGACAGCTTCATCAATAGCTGCGCGGATAGCGTGTGAGGATTCGGGAGCAGGGACGATACCCTCTGCTCTTGCAAACATGACGGCTGCATCGAATACGGATTTCTGGCCGTAAGCGACGGCTTCGATTATGCCGTCGTCATACAGCTGGCTGACGATTGCTGAAGCTCCATGGTATCTCAGTCCGCCGGCGTGTATTCCTTCAGGCACGAAGTTGTGCCCCAGCGTGTACATCTTTACGATGGGAGCCATTTTCGCAGTATCGCCGTAATCAAAAGCAAATACGCCCTTCGTAAGTGTCGGGCATGCAGCGGGCTCAACGGCGACAGCGCGCAGTTTTATGCCCTTCGTCAGTTTATCCTGCAAGAACGGGAACGCAATGCCCGCAAAGTTACTGCCTCCGCCGCAGCAGGCAATGACGATGTCCGGGTACTCATCCACCTTTTCCAGTTGTGCCTTTGCTTCCTGTCCGATGACCGTCTGATGCAGGCATACATGGTTCAGGACGCTGCCAAGCGAGTAGTTGGTATCATCGTGGGTAGCCGCATCCTCAACTGCTTCGCTTATAGCGATACCAAGGCTGCCCGTTGATTCCGGATCCTCCTCAAGGATCCTCCTTCCGGATTGAGTCAGGTTAGTCGGGCTCGCATAGACTTTCGCACCGAATGTTTCCATGAATGAGCGCCGGTACGGTTTCTGCTGATAACTCACCTTGACCATGTAAACGGTGCACTCAAGACCAAAAAGGCTGCATGCCATGCTAAGTGCGCTGCCCCACTGCCCCGCGCCCGTTTCTGTCGAAAGGCGCCTGATTCCCGCTTTCTTGTTGTAATAAGCCTGCGCCAGGGCAGAATTCAGCTTGTGGCTTCCTGTTGCGTTGCAGCCCTCATACTTGTAATATATCCGGGCCGGAGTGTCCAGCAGCTTCTCGAGGTTCCTTGCCCTGTACAGGGGCGACGGCCTCCATTGCCTGTATAACTCGCGGACCTCATCCGGTATCTCGATATACCTTTCAGTAGATACTTCCTGGGCTATAAGGGCATCAGGAAAAATAGCCTTCATGTCATCGGGCTTCAGCAATTCACCTGTAACCGGATTGTGATACGGGGCTGGTTTGTTAGGCATGTCGGCAACGATATTGTACCATTGCCTTGGGATCTCAGACTCTTCCAAAGTGATCTTGACAACATCATTTTTGCTCAGCTTGCTCATCTCAACTCATCTCTCCTCGTCTTATTAAATTTTTAACTTATTTTACTACATAATGTAACCAATTGCAATACAGAATGAAAAAATGCCTCCATCCCACCTCCGATTTTTTGTCCGGAACCGGATTCGGGAGTTTGGCCGGAGTATGACAGTAAGCCGCTGAACAAAGATCCGCGCAATGCCTGAAGAAGGCGGAAAAGTTCTTAAGTCCTATTGCTTCTGCCGCGCCTGGCACCATTTCAGGCGGAAGTAATCCTCCCTCTCCTTTTCCTCTAGCACCTCCTGGATGCGCTTGACCTGCTCGCTGTATTTGGGGATCTGGATATGCTCCAGGGCGTTTGTCCTCTTGTTGGTCTTCTCTATCTCTTTCGCCAGCTTGAAAATGGAGTTTTCAAGCTCCGCCAGTTCATATATGCAGTAGCGTACCTCATTGAACTTCTGCCGTGCAATATCCAGGGATATATTTGAATTATAGAAGCCATAGGCAGGCTTGATTTCTTTCCTTTTATACCTGACTGAAGGGATTTCCGCCCCCATCACGCTCTTGAGCAGGATCTCGAAATCCTCGTCCGCAGGTATGCTGTTCGTGATGTCGTCCACATCCCGCAGGCCCATTGTTATGTTGGCCTCCTGGAGCGCCTGGTATGCTTCCGCTATCGTTGAATACACCTTCTCCTGGATATTCCTTGACTTGTCCGCCAGTTCCATCATTTCCCTGATAAGCACGTTCCTTTTTTTGTCAAGCAGATCAAAGCCCTTGTTCGACAGCGCCAGTGAGGATTTTGCCTTCATGAGGCTTGACTTGGTCGGAGCGACCGTCATGGCCATAGTCAGTCATCCCTGCCTTTCCTGTAATACTTTTTCAGTATGTCGGCGTTCACACGATCCAGCTCTTCTTCAGGAAGTATGGACAGGATCTCCCAGCCAAGGTCCAGTGTTTCCCTGATGCTCCGGTTTTCATTGGCGCCCTGCGATATGAACCTGTTCTCCAATTCCCTGCCGAATTGCAGATACAGCCTGTCTATATCGTTCATATCCTCCTCGCCTATTATCTGAGCCAGCGATCTGACCTCCTGCACCCGGGAATAAGCCGCAAACAGCTGGCTTGCCAGGTCTGCATGGTCTTCCCTTGTATAGTCCGCACCGATACCGTCCTTCATAAGCCGTGACAGCGACGGAAGTATGTCGACCGGGGGATATATACCCTTCAGGTTAAGTTCACGGTTAAGCACGATCTGCCCTTCCGTGATAAAGCCTGTAAGGTCCGGGACAGGGTGCGTTATATCGTCGTTTGGCATGGTAAGTATGGGTATGAGGGTTATGGATCCCTCCTTGCCTTCGATCATCCCGGCCCTTTCGTATATCGTCGAAAGATCGCTGTACAAATAGCCCGGGTAACCCTTGCGCGAAGGCACCTCGCCCTTTGCGGACGATATTTCCCGAAGCGCCTCCGCATAGCTCGTCATGTCGGTAAGTATCACAAGTACATGCATATCCAGCTTGAAAGCAAGATATTCGGCTGCCGTGAGCGCGCACCTGGGAGTGGATATCCTCTCCACTATGGGCGCATCGGCAGTATTGATATACATTACTACATGATCCATCACGCCTGAGGCCTGGAAGCTTTTTATAAAGAAATTCGCATCATCATGCCTGATACCCATGGCTCCGAAGACAACGGCAAAATTGTCGCTGCCGGCCCCTTCGATCCTCGCCTGCTTTACTATCTGCGCAGCCAGTTCGTTATGGGAAATGCCGCTCCCCGAGAAAATAGGCAGTTTCTGTCCCCTAATAAGCGTCATTAGGGCATCGATCGAGGAAATGCCCGTCTGTATGAAGTTTCTCGGGTATTTCCTTGCCACAGGGTTTATTGGGCGTCCGTTTATATTATATCTTTCGGGCGAAACGACCTGGTAAAGGCCGTCAATGGGCTCGCCCGCCCCATTGAATGTCCTTCCGAGTATCTCCCTGGACAGCGGTATCGACATGGGCTCGCCTTTGAATTCCACGGCAGCGTTTCTCGTCGATATGCCCGCCGTACCTTCAAATACCTGTATTATGGCATTCGTTCCGTCGATCTTTATTATCTTTCCCTTTCTGACGATATCGTTGTCAAGTCTGATAGATACCATTTCGCCATATGCGGCGTCTTTTACATTGGAAAGCACCATCAGCGGGCCTTCCACCCTTACAACCTTTTTATACTCTACTCTCATGTCTCGACCTCGAACAATAATGGATTGATTATGGCCTTACTCATACTTCAGGCTCAGTTCACTGTATACCTGCACGATCCTGCCGCACAGTTCATCAAGCAGTTCCGGCCTGTCATTGGGGATGTTTTCCTTCATCCTCAGCACATCCTGCACTATGTCCTGGCTTTTGATCGTTGAAATCGGTATTCCCAGCTTCACACACTTCAAAGCGCTCTCGTACAGGGTATCTATGACCTTCAGCATCTTGTACTGCTTGGCCGGTACAGTATACGTGTCCTCTTTGTGCAGCGCATTTTGCTGCAGGAATGCCTTTTTGATTATCCTTGCGATCTCCATCACCAGTGCCTGGTCGTTGGGCAGCACATCCTCACCGACAAGCTGCACTATTTCGTTCAGTTTCTCTTCCTCCTGCAGCAGTCTTATCATCTTTGCCCTGAGCGTAAGCATATCAGGCGCCACATTCTCGGAGTACCAGTCCTGGAGCATCGTAATATACCCGCTGTAGCTGGTCAGATAATTTATTGCCGGATAATGTCTCGAATAGGCAAGCTTTTTGTCCAGCGCCAGGAAGGCCGTTACAAACCTTTTTGTGTTTTCCGTTACAGGTTCGGAAAAGTCTCCTCCGGGAGGCGAAACCGCTCCGATGATGGTGACCGACGCTTCCTGCCCTCCGAGCGTGCGCACACATCCGGCTCTTTCATAGAACTCGGCCAGCCTGGAAGGAAGGTATGCGGGATACCCTTCTTCGGCGGGCATCTCTTCAAGACGGCCTGATATCTCTCTGAGCGCCTCCGCCCATCTTGATGTGGAATCGGCCATCAGGGCCACGTCATAGCCCATATCCCTGTAATACTCCGCCATGGTGATGCCAGTGTAAATACTTGCTTCACGCGCTGCGACCGGCATGTTGGATGTATTCGCAATAAGTATTACTCTTTCCATGAGCGGCCTCCCGGTCCGTGGATCCGTAAGGGCGGGAAACTCCTCAAGAACGTCCGTCATCTCATTCCCGCGTTCACCGCAGCCGACATATATGATAATATCTGCATCGCACCACTTGGCAATCTGGTGCTGTGTCATGGTCTTGCCCGTGCCGAATCCGCCCGGTATCCCGACAGTGCCGCCTTTGCCGATGGGATAGAAGCTGTCGATCACCCTCTGTCCTGTCACCAGCGGCTTGTATATGGGCAGCCTTTTCGCAACGGGCCTGGGCTGCCTTACCGGCCATTTGCTTGAAAGCTTCAGTTCAGCCCTGCTACCGTCCTCCCTTTCAAGAACGGCAACAGTATCTTTTATCGTATAGTCGCCGTCCGGCACGGCATCGATCACCTTCCCGCCGGTACCCGCAGGCACTGTCAGCCTGTGGACTATGCTCAGCGTCTCCTGTACCGTGGCATAGACCATGCCGGGCCTCAACTCGTCCCCCGGCTTTACTGTTATATGCGCCGGCCATTTCCTTTCCTCATCGAGCGACAGCAGTCCTATGCCTTCGGGTATGAAACCGTCGGACATGCTGTTGATCTTCTTAAGCGGTCTTTGGATCCCGTCGAAAATATTGCCCAGCATACCCGGTCCCAAAGTCACGGACAGCGGACTACCGGTGCTTATTATCTTTTCCCCGGCTTTCAGGCCTTCTGTTTCCTCGTATACCTGGACAGTGGCGACATCGCCTTCTATCGAAACGACCTCTCCGATCAGCCTTTTGCTTCCCACGGTAACCATTTCGTTGAGCATGAACGCTCCCATATTGATGCCTTTTACCACAGGCCCGCTGATTAGCTGTACGATGCCTTCCTTATAATCCATACTGATCACCCGTTTCAATAGCCTGGAACAATGTCTGCATGATAAATGATCTGTTGTCCTCCAGCAAAGCTCTTAATGACATATCTATCCTTATATCGCTGTCCATATCGTATGCTATAAAGCCTCCGATTATATCGCCCTCAGCCGGCCTGAATACGATGTCGGCCCGTTTCGGGCCCGATAAGGCCTGCTTCAGGACAGCCGAATAACTGTCAATGTCCCTGTCGGCAAGAGAGATCTCGAGCCTGTTCGATTCCGGGACCATTGATGCCAGCCTGGCGGCAAGCTTTTTGATGTAATCCGTATAACCATCGCTGCACGTAAAATTTTCAAGCTCCTTCCTGATACGCTCCATCAGGGCCGAAAAACATTTCTCCTTCAGAGACATATACTCTTTCCTGAGCTCGACCCTTTTTCTGCTTATCAGTTCAGTTCTCTCAGATTCAGCCTTCTTCACGGCAGCTTTGATTATCCTCTCCGCCTCTTTGTCGGCCTCTTCCCTGTTCTTTTCCATCCTGGCCCCGTATTCTTTCCTGAGTTCGTCCATCTCGTTCCTGAAGGCTTCGCCCATCGACCGGTGCAGGAGGTTCGAGAACAAAGAAAGTTTTTTCTCTATCGTTACCATATGATCACCTCATATATGAATACCAACGGAATTCCTGATATAGTCCGCGGCCTTGTCCGCGGAGTGTTTACTGCCATGCCTTCCGGGTATCTCCACTATCAGCGGCCTTTTTGCTTTCAGCTTGAGGGCAAGCGCTTCATCTTTGATCATGTCTGCCACATTTTCAGTCAGGATCAATATCCCGATATCCTCGTTCCTGATAACGGTCCTGACCGCCCTGAGCGCATCCTCCCGGGTCTGTGCCAGCACTCCGTCTATTCCGGCCAGTCTCATGCCGACCAGGGCTTCTCTTTTATCACTGATCAAAAACGATTTCATATAATCTCCCCGCATCAAATCCCAAAGATCAGACGAACAGTATCAGGATCGATATGATCATACCATAGATAGCGATACCTTCCGCCATACCTACGAATATCAGCGTCTTTCCGAGTATCGACGAATCCTCGGTAACCGCTCCGATGGCAGATGAGCCGACGGATCCGACGGCAAGCCCGGTACCGATGGTGGCAAGGCCCGTACTGAGGGCTGCGGCCAGGTACTTGAAACCTTCTCCGAGGGACATCCCCGCACCGGCGGCTGCCTGTGCCGCTTCACTGGCGGCAAACACAGGGTGGCCCGACAGCATGAGCACTATCATAGCGACCATCACTGTCCCGAAAGCTGAAACCGAAGTAAATATCGCTTTCTTTACGCTGCCCTTTTTGTTCTTCTTAATCGCCATGCGTCCATATATAACCGTACCTGCTGCTATTGCTGTTGCTATAGCAAGCAAAACCAACTGCATAATGATCCTCCCCTTTTCTTTTTATATTTTAATTGATAACTCAATCGCTTATCTTTACGGGTTTAAAAGCGACACCGTCTCCCTGGAAGTATTTGCTGAACATTTCGTAATACTCAAGACGCAGCCCCTGGATGAACACTACCAATCCTTCAAGGGTAAGTATCAGGACATTGCCAAGCACAAGTATGATAATCTTCAGCACCATATTCGGAGTCATTTCAGACATCACCAGGAATGCCAGGAACAGCCCGGCATGGTTCAGCGCGAAGGCGCCGACACGTATGAACGATATGGCATTGCTCAGTGTCGACAGTATCGTCTCGACTCCCTCGAATATGCTCTCTGTCAGGTATGAGCCGAAGCTGCCATGAACGATCGGCTTTTTGCCGGATATCAGGTTTGAAAGCGGTTCCCTGAAAAGCATGACGACCAGGCTCACAAGCATCGCAGCAAGCGGTGCCGAAACCGGAAGGCCTATGACTCCGGCAACTGCGGCGGCCGACAGGATAAGGCCCATGAAAAACACATACCCTGCCGCTCCATTCTTCCCGAAAATACCGTTTTCGATGTTTCCCCTCCTCAGGCAGTTGATGATGCCGAATATGAAAGATATCGTCATAACAACGACGCCGAACACCACGCCCGCAATAAGGATCATGGGTATGTTCCTCGGATCCAGGGGCTTGCCAATAAGGCTTGGCAGCCATGGCAGTTCAGAGCGTTCCAGTCCGAAAAAGCTGCCGTAAACAAATCCGAAAATGATGGAAGTGCCGCCGAGCCTGGTCAGTATCTGACCGGCGACCGGCATTTTTTTCAGGAGCACCAGGCCTGCAATAAAATATACAAGGCCCTGTCCGATGTCTCCGAACATTATGCCGAACATAAGGCAGAATGCTATTGCGACAAACGGCGTGGGATCTATCTCATAATATGACGGCAGTCCATAGAGCCTTATTATTGTCTCAAACGGCTTGAAAAACCGGTTGTTTCTGAACAGCGTCGGCGGCATGACCTGCCCTTCCATTTCGGATACCTTTTTGACTTCTATCAAAACCTTATTTATCTCGTTCCTGAGCAGGCTCCTGACCTTTTCCAGGTCCTTCTCCCTGATCCAGGCGTTAAGCACATAGGTGCTTTCTCCATATATCACCTGTTTTTCAAGCTCCATGACCTTTCTTTCAAGCATTACTGCGGTATGGATCCTGTTTAGCCGCGCAGCCATATCATCCTTTCCGGATTCGAGCAGGCGGACCAGCGCGTCTGTATCTTTCTTAAGGTCTTCTATCTTTGTATCCAGTTGTTCTATGATTTCGGAAACTGTCCCCGTAAACTCCCCGGGGATATCAAGTCTGACCCAGTTCAACGACTTTAGCAGCTTTTGCGTTTCATCCCTGAATTTCTTCGGGAAGATTATAATGTACAGGTCCTCGACAGAATTCCTGATGGTACCGATATTGAGCACTACAGCGCTTATATTTTCATAATTGCTTCTCAGCCTGATCCTGTTGTTGCTTGTCAGGGCTCCTATCTCATAGTCGAAATAATTCAGGTTGGAAATCCTGCTGAAATCGATATCCTTATATTTGATACACATCAATTTTTCTTTCAGTGATTCATATTTGAGGACATCGGCCCTTTTCTGAATGATTTCGTCGATATGTCCGCCGATAAGCCCTTTTATCCTGTCCAGTTCCTCCATTGCTTCATCCGTGCCATACTTGGAGTTACTGATGCTCTCCTTGTCAACACGGAGAGATATATCCAGTCCTTTGCACAAATGCTCCAATTCATGTTCCATGCTGCTGCAACGTTCCTGTATATCGCCGTGATCCTCCCTGGTATATACGGATGCTCCTGAAAGATATGTTTCATATTCATGAATTATAAAATTATTGTCGTATGCCTCCGTATTCTCCTGGTCGAAGTGCAGCATCTCACTCAGGACGAGCTTCCTTAATGTGTTGTGCATGTCCTCGATAGAACCGACTATTTTAATATAAAGCATTTTTTCAATAGCCATAAACGGGTCACCTCTGTCATCTTTGCTTTTAAACCAGGTATTTCTCCATTTGATCCCTCGGCAGCCTGTATCTTATGCTCTCAGTTACCGTTACCATGTTCCTAATCGCCCTGTCCAGCATGTATATATACCACAGGACCTTCCCCAGGGATGTATCCCGCTTCCTGCTCTCCAGGTATGCATAGAAACCTTCGTCGAGATTTTTCTTTATTTCAGCTTCATTGCCGAATATCCTGTATCTCATGTACCTGTTGGACAATTGCTCCAATTCTTCTACGCTCCCCGAGTATGCCAGTTTCTTCAGTATCCTCAGTTTGAGCCTGTTTCCTCCCTGGATGCTGTAGATGAGTATCCGTTCGGGAGATATGCCGTAATATGCCCTTGCCCTGTAGATCCACTGGACATTCAGGAAATCGATCCTGGTGCCGATGATTTCCTTTACGGCTTCAAAGTCTTTCTTTTCAAGCTTCGCAGCCTTTTTCATCAATGTTTTGTAAAACAGTACCTGAAGCTTCATCTCCGAATGGAACTCCCTCTTTACCTCGTCATTCACCGTGACAGTTTTCAATGCCGTATAATAAGGAGTACCCTTCAGATTTTCAATAAACTGCTCCACGTTTTTCGAGGCAGCCAGTTTATCAAAGGGCAGTTTTGAATAGGTACCGGAGTGGACAAAGCGCTCGCTGACATCTGCCGGTTCCTCATTTCTCGATATTTTCCGCAGCATCATCACAAGATCGGTTATTTCGAACCTCATCAGAAATACCCTGAAGAAGTCCTTGTACGGCCCGGAAAAATAATGAAGCATCTCCTCCGTCTCACGGACCATGTACCTGGTCATGAGTTGTTCCAGGTCGTCCCTGAAAAGCCTGGCATTGCTTTCCGCATCATTTATGAGTCCGGCCAGGCCGTATTTGTTTTTAATGTAATCCGCCACCTGATCGACAGTCTCGCATTCCATCATCCTGCGCAGCCTGACCTCGTCAAGAACCTTGCCCTTTTTTGACGATATTTTAGCATCTGCAGCATAATAAGCCATATAAGGATTCATTATTGATCCCTCTCAATAAGCCTGGCTACAATATCCCTTACTAACCTGTCCTCAACAGCCCGATAGTTTGTCTCCAGCCTGTCCGCATACCTTTTGATCATATCTTCGCTTTGCATGCATTCTTCGTTGGTTTTGCTTGTTATCTGATCATAAAGGGCTTTGGCCTTTTTCTCAGCTTCGGACAATGTCCTGTCACGATATTTCTTCATCTCATTTTCCAGCCTTTTTCTTTCCCTGGCCAGTATCTCTTTTATCTTTTGCTCATTTTTATACGCTATTGCATCTATTTTTGATATTTGTTCGATTATCTCATTCATAACCTGCCCTCCTAAAGCAAAAGACCTCCACATCGTGGAAGCCTTCATTGGAATTCCGACCGTCAGAAACAGGAACCTTCCGTCTGTACTATACTATGCTCAGAAAAGCCGTTTCTGATTATTTGTACAAATAATAGTACAAACGAGGCAGCAAGTCAACATCAAATTTAAAGTCGTCAGGGAAAACCCTGAACAATATCCGTCGAACATCGTGATTGACGGAAGTTTAACAACCGGTTATTGAATATTGCTTTTATCTCCGCTTTCTTCCGTATGTTTCATTCCGTATCTTTCGATAACCATGCAGACACCAATGGAATCGGCATATCTGACAACATCGTCCAGCGCCGCCTCAATAGCGTCGTCTGCTTTGTTTTCAGGGATTACGAGCAAAAGCTCCTTTTTCTTAATGTCCTCTTTTCTTATCACAATGCCGTCCCTGCCCCACGGTTTATCCTGCCCCTGGTACTCCCTCAGTTCTTTCAGATATCCTTTCAGTGTTTTTTCTACTGTGCTGCCATTTTGGTAACTGGCAGCCGTTATATCCATGCTTTTAATCATCACCGCCCTGCCCGCTTCATACTTCGCTATCACAGGAAAACTGTCAGGCAGGTTTGCTCCGAATAACCTGCGTATTTTCAGCCCCCTTTTGAAATTGCTCAGCGACCATATATCATCGCCGCCTGAAGGATCCCCGTTATCCCCAAGTACTCCCTTCTTCGTGTCTCCTCCCAGCCACGCCTTTGTCCTGGCTCTCTGTACGATCTCCAGGTCTCCCGGGAATCTTATCGGCAGCGGCAGCCTGATCCTGTACCTGACAACGATATCTATATCCTCGTTCCTGTCCGAAAGGAAGGATGATTCACTGAAGTCAAGCCCGCTGAATCCGCCGACCACATTGAGGGAACGCAGTCTTTCCTCCACATCGGTCATATCGTCCGTTACCAGGTACTTTTTCATATACAGTCTGGCTATCGGAATAAAAAGCTGCGTCTTCATATCATCGAAAGCTCCGCCGGCAATGCAGCAGACTACAGTCTTTATCTCATCAAGAGGATCGGCTGCAATATCTTTTGTATAGTCAAAAATCCTGCTGAAATTCTCTTCCACATCTTCCAAACCCGGACCTGCAGGATCTCCGCCGGTATTTAAAAGCGAATCCGCGCCGCTTCCGAACAGATATCCAAAGGCATCGGCAACGCTTCCGGCCTGATCCTCCATGAGTTCTGTCCTGTCATTTATCGTGTCTCTTACCGTATCATGCAGATCCCGTATCCCGCTGATATGATATATATAACCTGAAGACGCCATTTCCAAAGCCGTTTCTGAAAGTGCATGCTGTATAAGGCTGTACGTATAGGCTGCCCTTAAAATGAAAACAACCGAGAAAAACGCACACAGCACCACAGGAAGCACGATTGCCGCTTCCAGGGTCACTGCTCCTTTTGAAACGCTTGTCCTGCCCAGAACCGTTTTCCCACGCATATCAGGTGTTTTCCTTTCATACTCGCTCATTAAGGTATCCGCATAACCGGCTTATCCTATATGCGGACGCGTTTCCGCTTGCTTTACGAAAAGAATGATCAGTATCCCTCATACAAAAGCACTTTGTATATGTACCTCCCGTCACCGGTTTTTAACTCGTTTCTGACAAATGGCTGCGTTATGAACAGGTATTTCATCGACACCTCTGCCTCGATCCGGACGCAGGTATAGCATTCAGACATCCTGAAATCATCGTTTCCCCTGGAATTGCATATATTCAGCTGGATCAGATCTTCTATCCTGCTGAGCTTTGTATCATCGCTTACCGTAAGCAGGAAAAGCCTCAGGTAGTCATGGTAACTGAAATACAGCCGCCGGTCGGTTTTCGGGCCTGCTTCCGAAGCGATCCCGATATCGAGCCGCCAGTCGCCCTTCATTTTGTAGATCGGCACAGATCTGCCTTCCAGCAGGTCCGTTACATCTATCACCGATTCTCCAAGGCCCCATCCGGCCATTATAAGGTTTGAGATCAGAGGTATCCCCGCGCCTCCTGTCCACCATCCGGCAACGGCTGTCGCTATGGCAGTTGCCTTTGTCCTCTTGGCAGGATCGGTATAGACATGCAGTGTATTAAGTCCGAACCTGACCAGCAGCAACTCCCCTCTTGTCATTATGTTGTTCAGTTTCTGCGAAGGCTGGCCGTGGAGTATATATTCGACTTCACTGTCGTAAAAGGTCTCTGTTTTTTCCTTTTCATCGCCATGCAGGTTGGTATCCCTGACCGTCTCAGTACCGTTCACCAGTGACGGCACCGAGTTTTTGAAAGTGCCCATTATATACTCATTTATGTAAATGCTGTCCCTTAATGCGGCGGCCTGATCTGAAACAAGGCTCCCGATACCTGAAATGAAACCAAGGGCATTTTCCTGGAACTCGCTTTCCTCATTATAAAGGTCAGCGTCATCGCCCACATTGCCAAAATCGCCTTTATACGAGACGACAGTCTGAACGCTTTCGGCTGTGCTTGCCGATGCAGCAGAGTAACCGATGAATTCCATGTCCCTTTCGTCAAAATTTTCGGTCACAGCCTTTTTATGCGAAGGCAGGCTTTCTTTATCATAACCTGCCGTTTCGTAATTCACATCGTTAAGCAATTCCCCGGAAATGAACCTCTTTACCTCGTCAGCCTTTCCTTTCCTTGGATCGTCCTTCTTATCCCCTTTTTCCGGCCTTGAATAATCGTAATCGATGTTTGTATAACTGCCGATCATGTCGATCAGCCGCGCCGGCAATCCGTCGGCAGGAAGGCTGCCTCCGCAGTTTTTCCGTATCTCGTCCATTTCACCGATGATTTTCTCAAGAGTGGAAATATTGCCGCTTATTTGTTCGATCATCATTCCTGCCTTTTGGCCTTCGAGTATGATTTCCTTCATTTCTGCAAGTTCTGTGCTCAACTGGTCTCTGAATCCCTGCGAAAATGTTCCTTCTCCGCCTGAGAAACTGTCATTAAGGAACTCCTCGAGCCTGGCTATCGCAGCCTGTGCCTTTTCGCCTTTCTGCGCTATTTTGGATACCTCGTCCATCGCAGCCCTGTTCGCATTGAGGTAATCTGATGTCAAAGGATTTCTTATCATATTCCAAAGGTCATTCAGCCTGTTTATGGTATCTGACCTGTCTTTATTCAATTTTCCCCATTGCTCCTTCAGTTCGGCAATCTGCTGTTTGATCTCCTTTCTGCTGTCGGTATTTCCGGAAATGTCGTCATGGGGCTGATGCCCGTTGCTGCCCGTTTTGCTTGCCATATCAGACAATTGCTGTTCCAGGCTGTTTAAACAGCTTTCCAATGATCCAAGGCTGGTTTCGATAGCCGAGAGGGCATCGGTCTGCGAGTTGAACTCATTGAAAGCCGATACCCAGCTGCCGCCGCTGTTGAAACCGTTGACGAACTTGTCTGCACTGCTGCCAAGTCCATCGATATACTTCTTAAGTTTTTGCTGGGATTTATCCATACTGCCAAGCAGCTTGTCTATACCGACCTTCTGCCTGTACGCTTCCGACATCCTGCCCAGGTCCTTCATCGCGGTCAGTTTATCTATGAAGTCCTCAACAAGCTCTGTCGGTGCACGGTACTTCATATATTCCAATATTTGTTTTTTCGTTACGCTGTTTTCGCTCAGATTGAAGACAGGAGTCACGTCCACCATTTCGATCCTGAACCCGAAGAGGTCGGTATTCCCGTAATAATGCTCATCTTCGCAGGGTATGCCCAGATTGTATGAAAGGTATTCCTCGAACCTGTCCTGCAGTTCATACTTGTCAGAAACAGGCATTGCAAACAGGCCGTAATCATCCTTGAGTTTGCTGCTGTACTCCGCAAGCAGTGAATTCGCCGCCATTTCAGCAGACCGCCTGACCATGCTGCGCCCAAGGCTGATCCTGGCCGCATCGGCCAGCAAACCTGCAAATATCAGTACAGCAACCATTATTATCGCAGAAAAAACAGTTGTTTGGCCCGATACGCTCCTTTTCAATTTACACCCTCACAATGCAAAAAACTTACATATTTCTGCAATTCTTCCGCTCGTCTGTCCTGCCGTCTCTCTTCAGTCGGCAAAGCGCTCAATCCTTTCCTTCAGTTCGTTCATTGTCTCCCTCGTTTTTTCGCCGGCTTTTTTCAGTCCAGGGTATCTGTCTTCCAGCTTTTTCTCGAGATCGATAATGAAGTCTGTCGTACGGATCAGTTCTGCGGGCTCACTGACGGTTGAAACAGCCTTTGCCGTGATCCTCACTTTATCGCTGCCTCCGAATATCTTCACGAATCTGCCCAGGGGTATGCGGTAATACTTGGTTATGGTTACTTCCAGCTTCCTGCATATGATATTGTCCCTGAGGACCGCTTCAGTTTCGCTGCCTTCTGATTTGACCAGTTCATTACGGGATGCCAGTGACAGGGCGTATTCCTCAATTTTTCTTAACCTGTCCTCCGCGCCCCTGTCGTAGATCCTCCTGTAAAGCCTGAAGCTTTCCATGCCACGGTCGGGTCTGTATGACTCAAGCGCATCAGTGCCTTCTGCCCATACTGCCGCGCCGGCTTCCGCAGCTGCTCCGGCTGCTGACTGGAGCAAAGCTTTCTGATAAAGCAGCATCCCAATATATATCGCTGCAGCTATGCTCAGGATCACCAGAGGTATTATGATCGAGGCTTCCACCGTAATACTGCCCTTTTCTTCGGATGTATCGTAAATTTTCCTCATAACCGACCTCAACTGCTTGTCTTACCGGCAGCCTGACTCGCTTGTTTCATTTGAACGGGCATCTCCTGCATTTAACCGCACCCAGCCGGTTTTGCACCAGGTATTGTGTTCCTGTCTCGAAGTCCCGAGATCATGCTGCATAACAGATTGTGCGCCGAATTCGCGGACATGCCTGTCACACTGCAAAGTCAAGACAGTAAACATCTGATTATGTTAATATCGTCCTGTTCTGCCATAATATAACATGCATGAATATAATACACCATAATATAGGAAATTGGAAGAATTTTGGAAATAATCAGATGTCGACATGAAAAAATTTATAGCGCCCTATGGCCTGGCCGCGAAAAATTGGCTGGATAAAAGCACAGTGTTTCCGCACCTTTATGCAGAAATACGCCATCGTCAGTTTTTCCGTTCACCGGGAAACGTTCCCATTACCGGCCATCAGGGAAACGTCCCCGACATCGGGTACCGGGAAACGTTTCCGTCTGCTGAAATTTGAGAACCGTCCCCATATGCAAACAGCTGAGAAGCGATCCATATTTCAAAAAGTTGAGAACTGTCCCCAAAGGCGGCCGGTTCCCTGTATGGCTTAAAGGCTTGCGAATATTCCCTCCCGGATCATCCTTCCCCAGGTCCTGAAAATCAGTTCAAAGTAATCCAGGTAATTTGTTTTCCGTATATCTTCGCCGGCTTTGAGCACGTTTTGCGCCAGCACCCTGCCATCCAGCACGAACTCGACATATCCTGATACCGACCCGGCATATACAGGCGCACCGACCACATCCGGAACATGCTCCTTCACTTCCAGTGATTCGGCCTCTTTGCGGTTCAGCGGCAGTACGATATCCCTGTCCGCCTTCAGTTCGACATACTCTGTTACGCCCCTGTAAACAGGTATCTTCGCATAAACGTCACCCTTGCTCATCAGCCTGTACATCCTGTAGTTTTCGAACCCATAGTCCAGCAGTTTTCTTGAAGCCTCCGCCCGCGCACTCCTTGTGGGGGAGCCCAGTACAACTGAAATAAGCCTCATGCCGTTCCTTTTCGCCGTCGTGACCAGGCATCTGCCCGCTTTGCCCGTGTATCCCGTCTTGACTCCGTCGGCTCCCGGATATGTCCCAAGAAGCTCATTGGTATTGTGAAGGTTATGTCCAGGAATATATGAACTCACAGTAGATACTATCTCACGGAACAAAGGCTGCTTGAGGGCTTCAATCGTTATAAGCGCCACATCGTATGCCGTCGAATACTGATTCTCCGTGTCAAGGCCGTGAGGTGTAACGAAATTCGAATTGACTGCTCCCAGAGATTTTGCTCTCTTATTCATCATACCGGCAAATTCCTCCACTGAACCGCCTACATGCTCGGCTATCGCAATTGCCGCATCGTTGGCCGAAACAATGAGCAGTGCATGCAGAAGCTCTCTCAGCGTATACTTTTCTCCATATCTCAAACCGGCTACAGATCCGCCTATGCTTGCCGCTCTTTTGCTTACGGTGACGACATCCTCGACATTAGCGTTTTCCAATGCGACCAGGGCGGTCATTATCTTCGTAGTACTCGCTATTGAGCGCTTCTGGAGCGCATTCTTTTCATACAGTATCCTTCCCGTCGACTCCTCGACAACGACCGCGGCCATTGCGTTTATTGACGGCGGCTCTATGTCAGGATCCGTTTCGCCGGTTGTAACCGTAACATCCAGTATCCCGCCGGCAGCAGGAAACACCCTGGCATCGTCAGATGAAGCCCTGTCAATGCTGCGTAAAACCCTGCTTTTCTTCCCCTGCCCAGATATGTCGCCGTCATGTACCGACGTTTTCGAGCTTGCCCTTGTGTCGGTACCCGATGCAGATCCAACATTGCCATATGCCCCATGTTCCATCGGCAATAAGGCAAACCCTGTTATCAGTATATAGACTATTGCCACAAAACATAGCATTATCCTGCGGTATCCCAGTTCCATCATCTCCATGGTTAATCGTTACTGATGCTCATGACTGAAAAAGTTACACAAGAATAATATGAGACGAGAAATGAATATTTATGTCATCAATTATGTTAACTATCGATATCGAATTATCCGATATATTATATGAAAAGGTCAGAAATTGGGTATAAATATATTGTAAAGTAATAATTTGAAACACAGGAAATCCTATGAAAAACACTGCATGATCCATGAAACGAGACGTCATTCATGGATCGGTCAAGCGGTGTTTCAGGATCAGCGAAGCAGCATTCCGGGATAACGGCAGCGGCATCTCAATACTGCCGCAGGACCATCATCATTAGCAAAGGAGGTGCGTATATGGACGGAAATGTAATATACAGCGACGAATATATAAAGATCTTTACATCAAATAACGATGTCCTCGCTGAAACATATAAAAAAGGTTTCAGTGTGGAACAGCTGTTCCCCGTTCTGGAAAAACACCCCCAGGTGACCGTCACAAACATGGATACGCTGCGCAGCCTGCTGCTCACGGCACCCGCAGGTCCTAAAAAAATCGGTGAGTTCAGGAACAGGATCCACCTGGAGATCTCCGCTGATGCACTTGCCGCAACCATCACGTTTTATATGACAAAAGAAGAACTGTCCCGGATACCAGCGGACAACCTCATAATCGCCGTAGAATCCCTGCTTAAGAAAAACGGAGTGGTGTTCGGCATAAACCTTGATTTCCTGCATGGCGAACTTGAGCCCTTCCGCCCATATACGGCAGCCCGCGGCATCCCTGCTGAAGACGGGAAAGATGCGGTCATAAAGATGTATGAACTGGCCGAAGCCAAGCCACAGGTCGCCGAAGGCGGAAAAGTGGATTTTTACGAAATGAAGCTCATAAACAGGGTCAAGCCCGGCGACTGGCTGGGTGAACGCATAGAAGCCACTGAAGGCACTCCCGGCAGAAACGTAAAGGGCGAAATTATCGAACCGGTAAAAGGGAAAACGGCGCCTCTGCTCTATGATAAAAGGACTGTCGAAGAACTGCAGACGCCTGGCAGGACAGTACTCGTATCCAGGATCAACGGCGCCGTCAACTATGAAGACGGAAGAATCAGCGTGTCGAACCACCTGGAAATCAACGGCGACGCGGGTGTGGCCACAGGGAACATCAAGTTCGACGGGTATGTCACGATACATGGCACCATCAACGACGGTTATTCTGTCGAAGCGACAAATGACATAGAAATCAACAGCCCATACGGCCTCGGCAATGTAAAAAGCATTATCAGTACGAACGGCAGCATTTATATCAAGGGCGGCGTATCTTCCAAAAACAGGGCCGAGATCATAGCGGGAAAGAACGTTTACGTGAAGTTTGCCGACAATGCCAGGATCGTCTGCGGAGGTGAAGCCCACATAGGTTATTACTGCATCAACAGCGAGATCGTGGCGAAGGGCGTGCTGTTCGATTCATTCAACGGCCAGGTCATAGGCGGGAATATCAGGGCGGAAGTTTACATATCAGTACCCGTATGCGGCTCCGAGATCGAAAGGAAAACCGTGCTTGAAGTCACCGGTTTCAACAGGCAGGCACTTGTAAGAAGGCTCGATGAACTGTTTCTCGAAATCAGCAACAAAAAACTGGAAATGCAGAAACTGAAATCGCATCCGTTGGAAACGGCCTATTTGTCCGAAAGACTTGCAAGACTGAGAGATGAATTAAGAACTCTCGAAGAAGAGCGAAAGCTTATAGCCATGTACCTCAAGAAGAAGGGCGACGGTGAGATCTCCGTAACAAAACGCATATATCCCAACAGCAGCATAATACTCGGAGGCATGTATGCGGACGTCGAACCCAGGGCGATGCCGCAGACGTTCTATCTGAAAGACGGCGAGATCAAAAAACTGTAACAGCCATATCTTACAAGTAATAATCGCCTCCCGTTTTGGCAGACTAGTTACTGAGGAGGTGATCACATGGCAAACAATACAAGCAGAAGCAACAGCAGGACTTCTTTCGACCAGATGAAGTACGAAATAGCAAACCAGGTGGGAGTAAACCTGAAACAGGGTTATAACGGGGACATTTCTGCAAGAGACGCAGGCAAAATTGGCGGCAATATCGTCAAGAAGGTCTTTGAATCGTATACCGGAAACAATTACAATATCAACAAGCAGTAATCCCGTCTGGCAGAGTCAGCTGCTGTTTTACGAACAGGCGGATCGATCAGGATAACCAAAAGGGAAACCGCACACAGGTACGGCTTCCCTTTTTTAATGTCCGGAACGACTCCATTCAGATACCCGGCAAGATTGCTTTGTGTTCGTAATGCTCTCAAACATCCGAAGTCTGTCCCATAATATTTCCGGCATCCGCAGACTCGCCGGACGGCTGTGCTGTACCCGGGCAAATATTACATTTGCCCGAGAGTACTCTGTATTTTCCCGGTTTCATTCCTGGCGCTGAGAATATCCTGCTGGCTTGCCTGCTGGACCGTGTACCAGCCTTTCTGCGCCATGATGTCGAATATGGTTTTCTGATGCTGGAAAGTCCTGCTAAGGATGCCTGCTGCATCATTGCGCAAAGCCTGGTTGCTGCTCTCAAGTATCAGGTTCGTCAATGATGAAGCGCAGAGCTTATGCTCATTCAAAAGAGTGTACATTATCTCCTTATCGCTCAACTGTGCCATTGCATATACCTCCCTACTGCATTTGCGTGTTGGTTATGTGTTTGATTAGTGTGTGCATATCCTGCTGGTGCTCTCTGGCCAGGCTCTGGCACAGCCCTTTTACCTGGGCGTCAGAGGCGATCTCGGCGCATGCCTGCATGAATTTTATCGAGTTCTCCGCCATTTTGATGTTATCCTGGAGCAGCATCAGTTCCTTTGTTGTCAGTGACATGTATCCCAACCCTCCTTCAGTTTTTACTCGCTCATAGCTTGCACAGCCGGAAGCAAAATATTCAGGAAGATAAAATTGTGCATTGGACGCATCGTTGCAATCGCCGCGAATAACCTTGTCAGGCATTGCAGACAATAACCGGTGTGGTCAGGAGGTTGAAAAATGCTGGTAGTATTCACACGGGCACTTATACTGTATATACTTGTGGTAATAGTCATGAGGATCATGGGCAAAAGGCAGATCGGGCAGCTTCAGCCGTTTGAACTGGTCATAGCTATAATGATCTCCGAGCTTGCCGCCGTGCCTATGCAGAACACCGGTATACCGCTCGTCAACGGTATAATACCGATACTGACACTGCTGGCAATACAGCTCCTTATTTCATTCCTGTCGATCAAAAGCATCAGGTTCAGGGCTTTGATCTGCGGCAAACCGACAGTGCTCATAGAAAACGGCATAATACGCGAAAGCGCGCTCAGGAAAGAACTGTACACGCTCCACGACCTGCTGGAACAGCTTCGGATAAACAACTGCCCCAATATCTCCGATGTGGAATATGCAATACTCGAAACCAACGGGCAGCTCAGCGTTATACCTAAACCGCAGAAAAAGCCGCTTACGCCCGGCGATATGAACATACAGCCACAAGCCGAAGGAATCGCGTTGGATTTGATAATCGACGGCCGTATCATGGGCGAGAACCTGAAGATTGCCGGCAAAGACCTGAAATGGCTCCAGTCCCAGCTTCATACGAATAACTTTTCGGGGCCGGAAGATATATTCTACGCCTGTATGGATACCGCGACCCAGCAGGTATTTTTCCAGCCCCGCGAAAAAGGAGTTGATAAAGCCAAATGAAATACGGCATACCGAAAAGTATGATCGTGCTGATGATCGTCATTACCATATTTATCATATTATCCGGCTTTTTGGCACTGGATCTGATACATGGCGATTCTGAAAAACTGGAAAAGAACATAGAATCGGTCCGGAATAACATAAAGACCGGCAACTGGGAGAATGCCTCGGAGTCTCTGGGCCGCATCAAAAGTGACTGGACAGGCATAAAAAAAACATGGTCCGCATTGATCGACCATGAAGAAATCGACAATATAGATATTACGATAGCAAAGCTGGAAGCAATGCTGGAAGCAAAAGATTCCGCCTCAGCCCTTTCCGAAGCTGCAGCGCTCAGAAGGCTCGTAACCCACATACCTGAACGTGAGAAACCAAGCATAGACAATCTGCTCTAAGCAAGTTATTTGTCAGTCCATATTGCAATCTCCCGCCGGTTTCCTTCAGTGCTCCGGCATGGCGGCATCTCTTATACAGCTTTCTATGCCGATCTTACACATTTCCCTTTTCTTTCATGGCTGTATATGACCTCTGCCTGACAGCCTCATATATTATAA